>OJAW01001985.1_pt1 | contig 10912 bp, 6 predicted proteins | sample 1589151 | NCBI WGS metagenome assembly OJAW01 (sample SAMN03283290) | human gut metagenome | biome: human-associated habitat; material: feces | host: Homo sapiens | place: Peru | collected 2012 | reverse complement strand
AGATTCAATAGTGTTTGAAGAACTCGTATTAAATGAAGAACTTATGCTTTTAGGAAAGTATATTAAAGATAAAACTTTATGTCCTTTAATTAGTGCTTACCAAGTAATGCTACCAAGAAGTTTAAAGATAAAAAATCAAGAACATAATTATAATAAGTATGATGTTTATTTAAGTTTAAATAAAAGTAAAGAAGAAACCTATGAATTTATAAATAATTATAAAAAAAATAATAAGCAAATTGATGTATTAAAATATCTTTTAGAAAATGATTCTATACTTAAGAGTGTAGTAGGTTCTTATGTAGCAAAAGCACTTTTAGATAAGGAATTAGTTAGAGAAATAAAAAGGATTAAATATAGAATTAATAAGTATAGTGATAGTAATTTAATTAAACATGAATTGAATGATGAACAAAAAGTTGCATACGAAAAGATTAAAAATATATCTTCTCATAAAGTTGTTTTACTTGAGGGAGTTACTGGGTCTGGTAAAACAGAAGTTTATTTGAACTTAATTCAAAATGTAATTAATGGTGGTAAGAGTGCAATTTTATTAGTACCTGAAATAACTTTAACTATGCAGATAGTTAATAGATTTTATGATTGGTTTGGTAGTAATGTTGCTATATTTCATAGTGGACTTTCTGAAGGTGAGAAGTATGATGAATATTTAAAAATGTTTAGAGGAGAAGTAAGTGTTGTAGTTGGTACTAGATCTGCTATATTTGCTCCACTTAAGAATTTAGGAATTATTATAATAGATGAGTGTCATAGTGATACGTATAAGCAAGATAATACTCCTAGATATAATGCTAAAGATATAGCTGTTAAAAGAGGAGAGTATCATAATATTCCAGTTGTTTTGGGTTCTGCTACACCTCTTTTAGAAGAAAGAGCTAGAGCTTTAAAAGGTGTTTATGAATATGTTACATTAAAGAAAAGAGCTAATAATAATTTGCTTCCTGTAGTAGATATTGTTGATATGATGGCTGAAGTGAAAAAACATAATTTTATTTTTAGTGACTTATTAAAAGATAAAATTAATGAAGCATTAAGTAAAAAAGAACAAGTTATATTACTTTTAAATAGAAGAGGTTTTTCTACTACGGTTAATTGTTCTTATTGTGGTTTTACTTATAAGTGTCCTTATTGTGATATAACTTTGACTTATCATAAAAGTACTAATAATTTGAGATGCCATTATTGTGGTTATAGTATTTTAAAAGATTCTAAGTGTCCGAATTGTCATAAAGAAGGTTTGAATTTTTTGGGCCTTGGTACAGAAAAAGTAGAAGAAGAAATTAAAAAAATATTTAGTGATAGTAGAGTTGTTAGGATGGATCAAGATACTACTTCTAGAAAGGGAGAATCAGAAAGAATTATAAAATCTTTTAAAAATTATGAATATGATATTTTACTTGGTACGCAAATGATTAGTAAAGGTCTTGACTTTCCTAAAGTAAGTGTTGTTGGAATTATTAATGCTGATACTGCTTTAAATGTTCCTGATTTTAGAAGTAATGAAAAAGCATTTCATTTAATGTATCAAGCAAGTGGTAGAGCTGGTAGGGGAGATACTTTAGGTAGTGTTGTACTTCAAACTTATAATCCTGATAATAAAGTACTTATGTATATTAAAAATAATGATTTTGATGGGTTTTATAATTATGAGATGAATTTAAGAAGAATGTTAAAATATCCACCTTATTATTATTTGATTAGTTTAAAAGTTATTTCAAAGAATTATGAGTATGCTTTAATATCTGCTAATAAAATAGTGGACTACTTAAAGAAAAATATTAGTAAGGAATCTATTGTACTTGGTCCTGCTACTGCGTCTCTTTTTAAGTTTAATAATAATTATAGATTTCAAATAGTAATAAAATATAGATTTGATGATAAGATTAACAATGCTTTAAAGTATTTAGATAGTATATTTATAAATGATACTAAAGCAGTGCTAGAAATTGATATAAATCCAATGAATGTATAGTTACAAATATTAGTTTAAAATAAATTAATAGTGTGATATAATAATTTTAGAATATGGAGAGTATATTATGAATGATTTTGATTATAATAATGAAATTGTTGATGTGACTGAAGAAGATACTAAAAAAGAAGAAAGTAAAACTGAAGAATTTAATCCGGAAGATTTAGTATTTGGAGAAAGTGAAAAGAAACCTAAAAAAGAAAAGAAAAAATTAAGTAAGAAAAGTAAAATTATTATTATATGTAGTGTAGTAGGTGTTTTATTAATTGCGGGTATAGTTACTGTTTATTTTGTGTTTTTAAAAAAAGATAAACCAGATGTTCCAAAAAAACCAGATGAAATATTTAGTGAAGATAATTATAGATATGAAAATGGTACACTTATGTTTTTAAATACTATGGATAAAGTAGTAGGCAAGTATGAATGTACTAATAAAGATAGTAAACTTTGTATGGTTGCTAATGTTGATTTATCTGAAGATACTTTTGATAGAGAAAAAAGTGTATTTAAAAATGGACAAGAAATTTTTAAAAATAGTAAGATTTATTTAGACAAATATGTATTTATTAAAGATGGAGATAAGATTTTCTTATATGATTTTAAAAAGAATGAAGAAGTATTAAATGTTATATCTTTTAAAACTTATAATACTAGTAGAAATATTGTAGTAGTTAATGTTGAAAATAAATATGGTGTAATTGAGATACAAGATGATGGATTTGAATATTTAATTAGACCAAGTTATGATAAGATTTCAATGGTTAATAGTACTCTTTTGTATTTAACTGCTCAAGATAAAGATAAATTGTATATTTTAGATATTGATGGAAAGAAGTTAAGTAATAATATAACATCTTTAGTAAAAAGTGTTGGTAAGGATTATATAGTTGGATCTTTAAAAAATACATATAATTTATATGATTATAATAATAAAGAAGTATTAAGTGATTATGAGTATATTGGACTTTATGATGAAGTAATTGTACTTATTAAAAATAAGAGATTATATTTAATGGATTATAGTTTAAATAAACTTATGGAAGATGGTATAAGACTTGAGAATACTAATTATGTTAAAGAATATGTATATGATGATAATAATAAGTTAATTGAAACTAAAAAAGCTTTTGATATTAATGTTGGAAGTGAATCTATTGTTGTAAATAATGGAAGTGATGAAAAAGAAATTAATTTATATGAAGGTGCTGTAAGTAGTAACTTAAGTTATGTAAGTTATTATGATGGAAAGTATTATTTCTATGGTGATGTTGAGAAAAATGAATTACTTGGAACATATACATGTACTAATAAAAATGTTATAAAAAGTAGTGAAGATGGATTCAGTAGTTGTTATTTATATTCTAGTGAAGATGGTATAAGTGGAATATATAATAATCAATATGTATTTATAGTAGATAATAGTATTATTAATTTATATGATATTAAGGCTAAAAAAGTTAAAGCAACTTATAATAGTATAGATATAACTGGTGATAAAGAAGTTAATAGTAATGTTAAACTTATTTATACTAGTTCATCATATGTAATTGTAAGTCCTTCAAATGGTAATAATAAAGGATATTATGGTGTTATAGAAATTAATAGTGAAAAAGTACAAAATAAAGTATCATTTAATTATAAAGAAATAGTTTTTAAGAATAATTATTATGTAATGAAAAATAAAGATGATGGTTATAGTATATATGATAATAAATTTAATAAAGTAAGTAATGAGTTTGTTAAAATAGATACTTTTGATAATTATTATATTGGATATTCTAGTAAAACATTTAATATTTATAATTATAGTAGTACTTTAGGAATACTTGAAAATGATGTTGCATGTGATAATTGTGAAGTTACTGTAACTTATAAAGATGGTTATAGTGTAAAAGTTAATGATAAAATATTTGAATATGATAAGAAGGGAAAATTGATACTTCCTACTCAAAATGACAGTAAAGTTGGTGATAATCAATGACAAATAAAAAAACTACTTTTATAGTAATGATTGTTCTTTTTGTGATATCACTTTCTTTTACTATAATTGGACTTTTGAATAATAATAATGGACATGTTTTAGAAGAAAATAAAAACCATGAATTTTATTATAAGGGTTATTTATGGTTTTATGATAATAATAAATTAATAAGTAAATACGAATGTATGACAGAAAACTGTGGTTATAGTAAGTCTGTTTTAGATGATGATGAATATGGTGTTAGATATTATAAAGATGGCAATATAAAGAGTACTGGAGTAATAAATAATAAATATGCGTTTATTACTGATGGAGATTCGGTTAAATTATATGATGTATCAATTGGAAAAGTATTGCAAAATTATAAAGAGATTAAAACTTATAATACCAATTTAGAGGGTAATGTATTTATATTAAAAAATAAAAATGATTTATGGGGTGCGATAAGTTTTCAAAATGATTTATCTTTAGTTGTACCTTTTGAAAATGAATTTGTTGGATTAATTGATAATTTGATTAATGAAGATACTATTAGTACTAAGAAGTTTATTGTTGAAAAAGATCATAAATTTTCTATTATGGAAAATGGTGAATTAAAATTAGAAATGATAGATGATCCGATTGTATATTATAATGATAATTATGTTTTTGCAAAAAAAGATGGAAAATATTTAGTATATGATTATAAGAATACTAGGTATTTAAATGATACTGTTATTGATGATTTTGTTTTAGAGGGAGATTATATTGGTATAGTTTCTGGTGACTCAATACTTGTTTATAATGATTTTGGACAAAATTATTTAAAAAATATTGTGTTTAAGAAAAGTAATGATAATAAGATTAAAATGAGCATTAATAATGGTAATTTAGAAGTAATTGTTGATGGAGAAGTTATTGATACGATAAGTGTTAATTAGTTATTGAAATTAATGTTTATTTTTGATAAACTAGTATTAGTTTACAAAGAAATTGAGTAATATATATAAGTAATATTTAGAGAGTTAGTGGTTGGTGAAAACTAATATATAAAAGTATATATTTGTTGCAATGGAGTAAAATAGCAGAAATGCTTTACAATTTAGAGAAAAAAATTAAGGTGGTACCGCGGATAATTTCGCCCTTTGGTTATCATCTTTTTTTATTGGAGGGATAAAAATGTTAGAAAAGAAATATGATCACTTAAGTGTAGAGAAAAATCATTATAATAATTGGCTTAATAATAATTATTTTGCTTGTGGAGATACTTCAAAAAAACCATATTCTATAGTTATTCCACCTCCTAATGTAACTGGTAGATTACATTTAGGTCATGCATGGGATACAGCACTACAAGATATAATTATTAGATTTAAAAGAATGCAAGGATATGATACATTATGGCTTCCTGGTACAGATCATGCTGCTATTGCAACTGAGGCTAAAGTTGTAAATAGACTTAAAGAAAAAGGTATTCAAAAGTATGAACTTGGAAGAGAAGAGTTTTTAAATGAGTGTTTTAAATGGACAGATGAACATAAAGATATAATTCATAGTCAATGGGCTAAATTAGGTTTAAGTGTTGATTATTCTAAAGAAAGTTTTACTTTGGATGAAAATTTAAGTTATGCAGTAAGATATGTATTTGTAGAACTTTATAAAAAAGGACTTATTTATCAAGGAGAAAAAATTATAAATTGGGATCCACTTGCTAAGACAGCTCTTTCAAATGAAGAAGTTATATATAAAGATACTCCAGGTGCTTTTTATCATATTAAATACTTTATTGAAGATAGTGATGAGTATTTAGAAGTTGCTACTACAAGACCTGAAACTTTATTTGGTGATACAGCAGTAGCAGTAAATCCAAGCGATGAAAGATATAATAAGTTAATTGGTAAAAATGTAGTACTACCTATATTAAATAAATTAATACCTATTATTGGAGATGAACATGCTGATCCAGAATTTGGAACTGGTGTAGTTAAAATTACTCCTGCTCATGATCCTAATGACTTTGAAGTAGGTAATAGACATAATTTAGAGAGAATTAAAATACTTAATCCAGACGGAACTCTTAATGAATATACTAAGAATTATAATGGACTTGATAGATTTGAAGCAAGAGAAAAATTAGTAAAAGAATTAGATGAGCTTGGACTTCTTATAAAAGTTGAAGCAATAAATCACTCAGTTGGTTATTCTGAAAGAACTGATGTAATGGTTGAACCATATTTATCTAAACAATGGTTTGTAAGAATGGATAAGCTTTCTAAAAGAGTTGTAGATAATCAAAAAGATAAAGATAATAAAGTTAATTTTGTTCCACCAAGATTTGAAAAAATTATGAATAATTGGATGAGTGATTGTCATGATTGGTGTATTTCTAGACAACTTTGGTGGGGACATCAAATACCTGCTTGGTATAAAGATGGAGAAGTATATGTAGGGTTGAATGCTCCAGAAGGTGATGGTTGGGTACAAGATGAAGATGTATTAGATACTTGGTTTTCATCTGCTTTATGGCCTTTTGCTACGATGGGATGGCCTAAAGAAAATCCTTTATACGAAAGATATTTTCCAACTGATGTTTTAGTTACTGGTTATGATATTATTTTCTTCTGGGTTTGTAGAATGACTTTCCAAAGTTTAGAGTTTACTCAAAAAAGACCATTTAAGTATTGTTTAATACATGGACTTATTCGTGATAAAATTGGAAGAAAAATGAGTAAAAGTTTAGGTAATGGAATAGATCCAATGGATATGATAGATAAGTATGGAGCAGATTCACTTAGATATTATTTGACTACTTCTACTGCACCTGGAATGGATCTTAGATTTGATGAAGAAAAATTAAAATCTACTTGGAATTTTATTAATAAATTATGGAATGCTTCTAGATTTGTACTTATGAATACAGAAGGTGTTACTAGTATTAATTTAGATAATTTAAGTAAACATGATAAATGGATACTTTCTAAGTTACAAAGTACTATTAAGAATGTTACTAAGTATATGGAAAAGTTTGAGTTTAATAATGTTAATTCTTATATTTATTCATTTATTTGGAATGATTTTTGTGATAATTATATAGAAATGGCTAAATATACTATGGATAGTACTGGTACTAAGTGTACTTTACTTTATACATTGGATGCTATACTTAAAATGTTACATCCATTTATGCCTTATGTTACTGAAGAAATATATTTAATGGTGCCTTTACATGAAGAAAGTATAATGATTAGTAGTTATCCAGTATATGATAAAAAGAAAGTGTTTAAAGAAGAAGAGGCAGATGTAGATGAAATATCTCAATTTATTAGATTATTTAGAAATGTTTTAAAAGAAAATAATATTCAAAAAGATTATTTAGTTAAATTGAATAAAGATGAAAGTATTATTGAAAATATACTTAAATTAAATGATAAAATAACAAGTAATGAGATGAATATTCAATCATTTAAAGTAAATACTAGTAATTATGAAGGTATTATATATTATGAAAAAGTTCTTAGTGAAGAAGATAAAAAGTTAATTCAAAAACAAATTCTTGAACTTGAATTGTCTATTAATAAAAGAAAGAATTTACTAGGTAATGAAAATTTTGTTAGTAAAGCTCCTCATCAACTTGTAGAAAAAGAAAAAGAAAAATTACAAGAAGAGATAGATTTATTAGAAAAATTAAAAAAATAATTAGAGAGAAGTAGAAATACTTTTCTTTTTTTGTAAATGATGTGTAAAGTGGCTTTTTCTTAGTATTTTGTCTTATCTTTATAGAGTTTATAATGAATTTATAGGTAGTATATATGAAGAAGAAAATATTAAAAAGAAGAAATAAGAAAATTTTAAAATTATTAGTAATTATTTTTATATTGGTGCTTTTTGGAGTTTTAACTGTTAATGTATATAATATTTTTAATAAAAAAGATGATAATCATGTGGATGAACCTAAATATACTTTAGAGTCTAGTTTTCCAGATAATGTATATGGTGTACCGGTTTATACAGATTTAGTTTCAGTAAATGGATTATCAAGAACTGGAGAGTTAAGAAAAATAAAATATATAGTTATACATGAGACTGCGAATGAACTTAAGGGTGCTACTGCTAAGAATCATGCAAATTATTTAAAAAATAATAATGATAGTGCTACAAGTTGGCATTATACTGTTGATGAAAATGAAATATATCATCATATTCCAGATAATGAAATTGCTAATCATGCTGGTAATCATGAAGGTAATTTATACGGTGTTGGAATAGAGTTATGTATAAATAAAGGAAGTAATTTTGAAAAGACAAAAGATAATGCTGAGAAGTTAGTAGCATATTTATTAAAGGAATATAATTTAAAAATAAGTGATGTTAAAATGCATAGGGATTTTTCTGGTAAAGATTGTCCTCATAATATTATTAAAGGTAATTCATTTAAACAATTTAAAAATAAAGTAGTAAATTATTATAATAGTTAGGATGGTTATATGAGAGTTGGTTTAGTACTAGAAGGTGGCGCTATGAGAGGTATTTATACTGCTGGAGTTATAGATACACTTATGAAAGAAAATATCCTAGTAGATGGTATTATTGGGGTTTCTGCTGGGGCTTTATTTGGTATGAATTATAAATCAAAACAAATAGGAAGAGTAAAAAGATATAATGAAAATTATATAAAAGATAAAAATTATTTTGGTATTAATTCTTATTTAAAAACTGGTAATGTTATGAATGAAGAATTTTGTTTTCATAAACTTATAAATGAACTTGATCCGGTTGATTTTGATGAATTTAAAAATAATAAAGTTGAATTTTATGTAGTAGTTACTAATATTGAAAGTGGAAATGCTGAATACATTAAAATAAATGATTTAAGAAATAAAGATGAACTTGAATATTTAAGAGCATCTGGTTCTATGCCGTTTTTTTCTAAGATTGTTAATATAAATAATAAAAAGTATTTAGATGGTGCGATTGGAGATAGTATACCTTTAAAGAAAATGAAAGAACTTGGGTTTGATAAGTTAATAGTAGTACTTACTAGGCCAAAGGGATATAAGAAGAAAAAGAAATTATTTAAATTTGGAAAATTTTATTATAAAGATTATCCTTTGTTTGTTAAAAAGATTAATGAGAGGTATAAAAATTATAATAACGAAATTAATTATATAGAAAAAGAATATAAAAATAATAATATTGTAGTTATAAGACCTTCAAGACTTATAAAAATTAAGAGAATTGAAAAAAATATAGATAAGATTAATGAAATGTATGATCTTGGAGTAAATGATACTTTATCTATGTTAGAGGAAATAAAAGTATACTTGAATAAATAATTTATTTTGATATAATCATTTAAGGAAGTGGTAGTATGTTAAAGAATAAATATATAGAAAATAATAGTAGAAAAATAAATAAAAATATTGTTATTGGTATAGGACTTTTAGTACTTGGTATTATATTATTTATAGCTGGAAGTATTATTAGTGATAATGAATATAATAATAGAAAAGATTTAAATACTATAATTAGTAGTAAAGATAATAAAGTAGGACTTTCTACTTATATAGAAGTACAAAGAAATCCTTATTTATTTGCAGGTTATGAAGATACAACTGATTCTTATTATTTTGTTACTGATGGAACTTATGTATATGTTGCTTATATGTCAAAAGATGAATTTAATGAACTATATGATGATGAGAATTATACTGAACTTAAAAAAATAGAAGGTGTTACAAAAGAATATACTAAAGATGTTAAAGAACTTGCAATTGATGCTTATAATGAGTTAATTGGTCTTACTGATGAAAATAAGTTATCATTAAGTGATTTTGAAAATTATTTTGGTAGTGTATATATTGATACTACAACAATGGAAAGTGATGCTGGAGTACTTGAGCTTGCAATTGGAATTTTACTTGCTTTAGTAGGATTAATTGTAATTATACTTATGATTATTAAAAAGATTATGTACAATAAAAAATTAAAAAAAATTGATAAGAATTTATTAAATGAAATTAATAATGAAATGAATGATAAAGAAGCATTTTATTATGAAAGTATTAATTTGTGTTTAACAAAGAATTATGTTATTAATTTTGGTTTTAAATTTCAAATTATACCTTATAAAGATATTGTTTGGATTTATGAAAAAGTACTTAGAACAAATGGTATTAAAACTAGTAAAGGTATTATGTTAGTAGATAAAAATAATAAATTATATAATATATGTTCAATAGATGTTATTTCTAAAAATAAAAAAGAAATATTTGAAGAAGTATGGAATACTATAGTAAGCAAAAATGATAAAGTATTAATTGGATATACTAAAGAAAATATTGATAAAGTAAAATTACTTACTAAAAAATAAAAGAATTGTAAATCTTTTATTTTTTTATTGAATTAATTATTAATTTATAGTAATATTTTTATAGAAAGATAGAAAATAAGTAAAGAAAATATATTTACTTACTCGGAGGTTGATAAGATGAAAAAAATAGACTTCCGGGGGGGGGGTTGTGAAACTCCTTCTTGGAATAGAAGTAATAACTTTATTTTTAGGGATTAAGAGTTTTGGCAATAAAAATAATACATTAGATGATATTAAATTACTGGATAGTAAATCTAATAATCTTTTTGCAATTATGGTAAAGGATTCTAGTGGTAATTATAATGAATCAAGTACATTTCCAACAGGAGCATACATACTAAATGAAACATTGTCATCATGTGTAGATAATAATGGAAATAAGATAGATAATGCACTTAGTTATGAAAGTGGACATGTTTATACAAGAACAAATAAAACTGTATATTGTTATTTATATTTTGATGAAGATTTATTAAAAGTTTATGATAAAGTAATAGAAGATTATAACAATAATAATCAAGTGGAAAAAACAACAGATGAAGATGGTAATGATGTGTATTATTATACTGGTTCAACTACTGGATATGAT
>OJAW01001982.1_pt1 | contig 10935 bp, 10 predicted proteins | sample 1589151 | NCBI WGS metagenome assembly OJAW01 (sample SAMN03283290) | human gut metagenome | biome: human-associated habitat; material: feces | host: Homo sapiens | place: Peru | collected 2012 | reverse complement strand
TAAAGGGTGAAGGAAATTCTAGCCAGATTGATGCTATATGCATTAATGCTTCGATTTTCTTATTACTTGCAGGAAAAGCTAATTCTCTTAAAGACGGGTTTAGTATGGCAAAAGAAATCCTTAGTACTGGCACTGTTTGGAATAATTTTTTAGGTATAATTGATTTATATGGTGGTAATAGAGACAATATTGAAAAAATGTTATCTAAAGATTCGGTTAAATGAAATATTAACAAATAAATATTTTAAATTACTTAGACAAATTGATGATAATTGCACTGTATTTATTAACGAAAACTAAATCGTAAAGAAAACGGATTGATTTGTACCAAAAACGGATTGAATTTTACTTGACTCTGTCTTGTCAAGTAGTATAATATAGTAAGATATGTGAGAACTATGAAAAAAACTTGCATATTTTTTTATGTCACAAATTGAGCAAAGTATGACATGAATTGATCATAAAATGAGCTTTACTTGTGTTTGTCAATAGTTATAGTAGTGTATAATATGAAAAAATTATGTAGAGAGGAACTATGTTCTTCTCTTTTTATTTTGAAAGAAGGCTGTATAAAAATTAAAAACTAGAAGAAGCACATATTTTTAATGAATTAGCTATAAGTGGTCACTTTTATTTAAAAGAGTAGCCACTTTTTTTGTTGGTACTAAAGGAGTATTTATATATGAGTAGCCACTTACTACTTAAAAAGTAGTCGTTTTTGCAAGTGCAAAAATAGTAATGGCACCACTATATTTACTTTATTTTATAAGGAAATATAAGTTTATGGTGTCGTTCTCCTTATGCCCATTAAAAATATGCAGTATTTTTTATCTGAAAAATAGCTTGAAAATAGTAAAAGTGGCTACTCATAATTTTAAAGAATGGAGGAAAATTTTTATGAGATGTACTGAAAGGACTACATTAAGAATAGATGATAATTTAAAGACTAGAATACAACTTTTAGCAATTAAAAATAATTTTAGTATGAATAAAATGTTTATCTATTTATTAGAACTAGGATATAGATCTTATGTAGAAAGATATGAAAAAGATTATGAATTTAAAATGGAAGGAGGGAAAATATTATGGTAATAAGAACAGAAAAACTTAGCAATTATACAAAGATTGATAACACTTATTTAGAAGATAAAAATATATCTTTAAAGGCAAAAGGATTATTAACTTTAATGTTATCTTTACCTGATGTATGGAATTTTAATATTAATGGTTTAAGACTTTTATGCAAAGAAAGTAGGTTAGCTATTACTAATACACTAAAAGAATTAGAAGAAAATAGATATTTAATTATTGAAAAAGGACATTCTAAAGATGGTAAATTTTTATATAACTATATTGTTTATGAAAAACAATATACCCAAAAGTACATACTGAACAACCATATATGGATAATTAGATAGTATTAATAACTAAAAGATTAATAAAGTAAAACAAAGATAAAATAGATAAAACCAAAAAAATTATTATTTTCTATAAAAAAACTCTTGCCAAATTCATTTTTTTAAGTGATAAATATTAAAACTAAATTTTAATTTATTGATATCTAATTTAAGAAATAAGAGACTTTGATATTTACCTTAATCAGTTATTAGTATAAAAAAATAAAGTCTCTTAAAATAGTTTAAATTGAAGATGAAGGAATGTGTTTAACATGTATTTAAGAAATACAAGTAATGAAGGAAAAGAATTAGTTTTAAAAATAAATCAACTTGATAAAGAAAATAAACTAAAATTTATTGATTATATTTTTAACTTATGGGATAGAAATCAAATTAATAGCTTAAACAATGATAATCCTAATTTACTTGAGACTTTATCCAAAAGAATATAAAGAATTAATACCAGTGTTTGAAAAATTATCATTTAAAGAAAAGAAAGATGTACTTGCAGAATTATTCTTGATATTAGAACATGATGAATTATTACCTGATAGTATTGATGGTTATGAAATAACTGGAAGAATTATAAAATATTAATAATTAAAAACTAAATTGTTATTTGAAAACTTAATTTATTTCAAATGATGATTTAGTCTAATTTTGTCCTTTGAGGTGTTTAAGCTTTCAAGCTTTTTGTAGAACTTAATACCTTAAGTTCTTTTTTTGAATTTATAAAAATAAACTTAAAAGAAAGGACAAAGTATATGGAAAATAAAAATAAAGTTCCATCTAAAATAATTGAAATAGAAACAAGTATTAAATTACTTGAATTTTTAAAAAGAGAAAATACTATTGATGATGGAATGTATAACTTTTGTATTAATAAATTTTTGAATAAAATCGAAATAGAAAAAAGTAAAATTAATGAAGAATATATAAATGATTTAAATAATTATAAAATATTAACTTAGGAGGTGTTGTTATGGACTTATATACAGTTAGGAATAATATTATGAAAGGTGTTCCACTACAAGAATTAAATTTAAGAGTATGTTTTTATGCAAGAGTATCTACTGATAAAGATGAGCAATTACATTCTTTACAAAGTCAAATATCTTTCTTTAATGATTATATTAGTAAAGTTCCTAACTGGGAATTTATAGGTTCATATATTGATGAAGGAATATCAGGTATACAAGTTAAAAAACGTGAAGAATTTTTAAGAATGATTGAAGATGCTAAAAGGCATAAATTTGATTTAATACTAACCAAAGAAATATCAAGATTTTCAAGAAGTACACTAGATAGTATTATGTATACTCAAGAATTACTCGCAAATGGTGTTGGTGTATATTTTCTAAATGATAATATTAATACAATACTTCCTGATTCCGAACTTAGGCTTACAATGATGTCTTCTATTGCTCAAGATGAAGTAAGGAGACTTTCTGAAAGAGTTTCATTTGGGATGAAAAGAAGTATTGATAATGGTGTGGTACTAGGATGTTCTAATATTTATGGTTATGTAAAAGATAAAGGAAAACTAGTAATTGATGATGAACAAGCAGAAATGATTAAGATAATATTCGATAGATATGCTAATACTACTGCTGGTTTATCTAAGATATCAAGATACTTGTTTAGCTTAGGATATAAAAGTAGAAATGGTAAAAGAATTGATACAACAATACTTACTAGAATTATAGAAAATCCCAAATATAAAGGATATTATTGTGGACACAAATCAAAAGTACTAGATTATCGTACTAAGCAAAAGAAAAGATTAAATAAATCTGATTGGATTATTTATAAAGATTATGAAAATGTTCCACCAATAGTATCTGAAGAATTATGGGAACGAGCTAATGTTAAATTAAAAGAGAGACAAGATAGTTTTACTAATCGAGCAGTTAATAAAGCTGTATTTCAAAATAGATATACATATTCAGGAAAAATATATTGTGGTTGTCATAATCTTACTTATCATAGATCAAGTGCTGGAAAAAGAAAAAATAATCCTGTATGGGAATGCCAAGTATATAGGCGTGAAAGTTTAAAAGGTTGCTCTAATCCTAGAGTATTTGAACTGGAACTTGATGAAGTTTTTAAAGATATGTTTAATAAATTATTTAAAAGAAGAAATAATATCTTTGATGAGATATTAAATGAATGTAAGAATTATTTAGAAACTAATAATAATGATATTGAAATAAAAAATATTGAATCTAAAATATCAGTTTTAAATAATAAAAAAGATAAATTATTAGAACTTGTTATGGAAGAATACTTATCTAAAGAAGATTATAAAAGACAAGTAAATATTCTTAATGAAGAAATAAATACCTATCAAGAAAAAATAGATGAATTAAAAAATAATAAGAAAAATAAAAACTATATAGAAAATAAAATTAATGAAATTAAAAGTTCATTAGAAAAATGTTTAGAGGATAATGAATGCTATAGTGATGTATTTAATGAACTAATAGATAGAATAATAGTTCACAAGCAAAGTGATAGAGGGATTAAATTAGATATTTTTATTAAGACAGGAGAAAGTATAAATACACATTCTAATAATTTAGGGAAAAAGTTTCATTTATTAGACCCCGTTACAACAAATAACAGCAGTCTCAGCAGCCATTAATGGTGGTATTTTATATAAACCATATATTGTTAAAAGTATTAATGAACCAGAAACTAATAGTGTTATTTTGAAAAATGAACCTAAAGTAGTTAGAAAAATTATTAGTCAAGATACTAGTCAAAAAGTAAGATATGCTTTAGAAAGTGTTGTTGCACGTGGTACAGGGCATAACGCTTATATTGCTGATTATAGAGTAGGTGGTAAAACAGGAACTGCTCAAAAAGTAGAAAATGGAATATATTTGACTGGAAACTATATAACTTCATTTATTGGATTTCTACCTGCTAATAATCCCCAGGTAATTGTTTATATTGCTGTTGATAATGCTAAAGGTGTAACACAATATGGTGGAACTGTTGCTGCACCAATTGCTAAAAATGTTTTACAATCTTGTATTGATGCATTAAATATTAAAAGTCAAAAAAATGAAATAGAAAAAGAATTTAACTATATTGACAAAATTTATGTTAAGGTTCCAGATGTTGTTGGATTAACAAAAGCAGAGGCTATAAAACAACTTGGTAGTTTTAAAGTTGAATATGTAGGAACAGGGGATAAAGTTTTATATCAATCACCTGTCAAAAATACGCAAATATATGAGGGAGAAACGGTAAAATTGATGCTAAATTAGTTACCATTTGTGTTTGAAATATATATAATATTATGTTAGAATACTGATTGTGGGTGTTGTTAGTATGAGATCAAGAAAAGAATTAAAGAAAAACGGAAAAGAAAATTTAAAGAAACATTATTTAATTTTTCTTTTATTATGTTTAATAGCCGCTTTTATAGGTAGTGAATTTGTAAATTCATTATCTATAACAGAAATAAAAATAGCGGTTGATAATACACAAGTATTACCTAATTCATTTAAAAGAACAGTTGCTGGAACAGTCCAGAAAGTTGAAAATATTAGTTCAAAAGTAAAAAATCAAAAAAAATTTTTTGCCTCTTCTCGTGGCGTTTTTGCAAGTGTTATAAATGCAGCTGATAGTGGTAGTTTATATTTAACATTAGTTTATGGAATACGTTCAATTGCAGGAACTTCTAGTTGTGTTATTGTTATATCAATTATACTTAGTTTTTTACTTTATTTTCTTTTTTGGGTTCTTGTTGTAAATACCTATCGTGTAATTTTAAGAAGAATGTTTTTAGAAGGTAGAATTTATGAAAAAATTTCCTTAAAAAATTGTTTATTTCTTTTAAGAATTCAAAAATGGCATAAGGCTTCTTTAACCATGTTAAAAACTTCTATTTATGAAATTTTATGGACGTTTACTATAGTTGGGGGAGTAATAAAAAGGTATTCATATTTTTTAGTGCCATATATAGTTGCTGAAAATCCTAATATTAAAAGTAAAGATGCAATTAATTTATCAAGAACTATGATGAATGGTCATAAGTTTGAGTGTTTCATTTTAGAATTATCATTTATAGGATGGCGAATTCTTAGTATTCTTACCATTGGATTATCTAATATCTTTTTTACAAATGCTTATTTTATTGCTACTTTTTGTGAGTATTATACTGATTTAAGAAAAATTTCAAAAGAAAAAAATATTTTTAATTCGCAACTTTTGTGTGATAGATATTTATATGAAAAGGCAGATAAAAAAATATTAGAAGATACATATTGTATGGATTTATCTAATATTGCAATAAAGAAAAATGAAAATAGAAGTATAAAAGATAAGATAGAAAATATTTTTGGTATTAATATAAGTAGTGTTATAAAAGAAAAAGAAAATGAAGAAAATATTGTTAATGAAATAAAAATTAATTATATAAAAGATGAACTAAATGCTAAAATGTATCCTAGTAGATTATATATAATACCAAAAAAACATAAAAAAAAGGGTATTGAAGTTGTTAATTATCTAAGAAGATATAACATTTCTTCATTAATTTTGATGTTTTTTCTCTTTTCTTTTATTGGTTGGTTATGGGAAGTTACTTTGCATTTACTTAAAGATGGTACTTTTGTAAATAGAGGGGTTATGCATGGCCCTTGGCTTCCAATTTATGGAGCAGGTGGAATTCTTGTTTTGGTTTTATTAAATAAGCTAAGAAAAAAACCGTTATTAGAATTTTTAAGTATTATTGTTTTATGCGGTTTAGTTGAATATTTTGCATCATATTACTTAGAAATTGCAAATAATGGGATTAAATGGTGGGATTACTCTGGTTATTTTCTTAATTTAAATGGTAGGATTTGTGCAGAAGGATTACTTGTTTTTGGACTTGGTGGATTGTATGTTGTTTATTTTTTAGCACCATTATTAGATGATTTAATAAAAAGGGTTAATTATAAAGTATTAATGATGATTCTGTTTATTTTAATTATTATGTTTACAATAGATAAAATCTATTCTTCTAAATATCCTAATAAAGGCACAGGAATTACTGATTATAGTGCTGCCAAAAATATTATTTTTGATAAATTATAGAAGCTATAGCTCTTTTTTTATAATTTAAAGTAAATTTTGTATTGACTTTATAAATGGATACTTCAATTAAATATTTGTTTGCTTTATCAATAGCTAAATGTAAACAATAACTTTTATTACCAAACAATGATATACAACAATCTTGTTCAATAATCTCACCAAAATATTTAAGTTTTTTTTTGAATGTGAATTTTCTAAATACTCTTTAAAATGATTAAAGTTAAAATCATAGTATTTATTCTTATAAAGTAGTATAATTTCACTAGAAATTGACTTATTTATTGTACTAATTGGTGTTTTTTGTAGTTGATGTGTAAATGCAGGTTTGCCTTTTTCTTTATATTTGATTATAAGACAATCAACTTATCGCCTTGATATATTAAGTTGGAGAGCTATTCTATTTTTTATTTTCATTGTAATCTACATATTCTTTAATTTTTCTCGTCTTTTTGTTTTTCTTTCATATTTAATTCTACCTCAGTGGAATATTATATAACATTGAGACATTTTCAAATGCCATTACTTAAGATTTTATCACAAATTAATCATAATATAAATTAACACAATAAATGTTTTAATTGACTGTAAAAATTGTTTGTGATAAAATTAGTATATAAAATAATGGGTGAGGATTGTATGATAAAAAGAAAAAAAATAATAATAGGTTTTTTAGTAATATTTTCGTTAGTAATATTATTTATGTTAGTGTTTTTTAAAATAGACTTTACTACATTAATGGGAAATTCTACTTTAGAAACATATTACTATTGTGAGGATCCGACATTTAAATTAAGTGGTAGTTCTTGTTATAGAAAAAATAAGATTGAACCTTTGATTTTAGGAGATGTTAATAAAGATGGTACAGTTAGTGTTATTGATGTAACAGAGATTGAAAAATATATAAATAAACTTCAAAATTTGGATGAAAATCAATTGTTAGTTGCAGATGTGAATTTTGATGGTGTAGTAAATAGTGAGGATGAAACACTACTAAGGAAAAATATTGTTGGATTAAAATATACAGAAACCGTAATAAATTCCCTTATGGATAAATATAATATTGGTGATAAAATATGTCCTAAGGGGTATGGTTCAAGTAATAATGGTAAGTATTGTGTCATGAAACAGGTAGTTAAAGCCAAAAAAATTAGTTTTATTTATGGTGATATAAATCAAGATGAAAAGATTGATAATAAAGATTTAATTTTATTACAAAATTATTTAACTGGCGATATTACTTTAAATGAAATACAAAAAAAAGCTGCGGATATTAATTCTGATGGTGTTATTGATTTAAAAGATAAAGATAAACTTCAAGGCCTTATATTAAATGGCCAAGAAAAAATTGATGTTAAAATTTCTCTTCTTGATAATGTTGATATTTCTAATATTAGTGCTAATACTAATCTTAATTACAGAGCTAATTTTAATATAAATTCTAAAGAAAAATATTATTATATGTGGTTTGATTTAAAAAGCAATACTACCTTAAAATCGAAATGTATGTTGGCTTCAAAGCAATCTGATTATAAAATAAGTGCAACAGATAATAATGAATATGTTCTTTTAAAGATTTATAAGGATAGTGATTGTACAGATTTAGTGAATATGTATTCATCTGATTTAATAAAGATAAGTAATAAAAACGAAATATCAGACATATCAATTGATTATCGTCTTATAAATCCTATTCTTACAACTACTGTTGTAAATAAAAATACAAAATTAGTTTTTAATGCAAAATTTAATGTAATAGGAACAAATAATTATTATTATAAATGGAATGCAATCAAGAATGATGTTATTTATAATGAGCCTTTATGTACTAAAGTTATAGATGGAAAAATCATTAATCCACATCTTACGATAAATGGTAAAAATCAGTATGGAAGATGGGATATATATAATGATTCTTCCTGTTCACCGTCATCTTTTATTAAATCTTATTCTACTGATAAGTATAATTATTTTGCTGATAAAATTCAATTAAATATTAAATCTACTCGTCTTAATGTTGGTAGTATGTTAAAATTACATGCTAATATTACAAGTTCTTTAAACAATGCAAATCAATATATTAAATGGACTAGTTCTGATGTATCTGTTGCAACTGTTGATAATAAGGGGGTAGTTACGGCAAAGAAAAAGGGTACAACAACTATAACTGTTAGTATTGGTAATCTAAAAACAACTAGTGTAATAACTGTCGTTAATATATCCGATGATGATAGTATTGCTTGTCCAATGTTGCAATATAATAATACAAATGGTCTTACTAATATTTCTGTAAGTCCTAATGATACTATTAAAAAGTATGATGTTTATATATCTACTAATGATCATGTTGGGTCTTATGCTAAATATATTTTAAGGTATAGTGGTTTTACAGGGAAAAAGAATATAAATAACTATTACAATAATTATTATTCAAATCAAATAAAGATTGTTGTTTATAGCAAAAGTGGTACAAGTAGAAATTGTTATACACCACCACTTACTTGGAAATGGAATACACCTAGTGTAGTGGCTTCTTGCCCTAGTTTTAGTTATTCTTATAATAAATCAAATAGTGTACATAATTACAAAAATGGAAATTATAGTGTAACTAGTGGTATTAATAAAATGAATATTTCATATAAGATTAAAAACGAATATCAATATAGTTGGTATACATCGCAAAAAGACGATAGCTATAAATTATTTTTGACTTATAAATCGGCAAATAAAAGTATACAAAACAGTGTTACTGGACAATTATATGATAGAAATGGTCAAGTTGTTGTTACTGATAAATATGGTAATAGTATAGTTTGTAAAACAAATTATATAAACAATATAAGTTTAGCGAAAAGTAATGTTGGAGGGACCAATATATATTATGAAAAGGGTTATCCAAAGTCTGATTATAATACAGTAATTAGTCAAATGAAAAAAATGAATAGCATAAGTAATAGTTATTTAGCAGCTAGTAATTTGTTCTTGTATACTGATAAAACTTATGGAAAATTACATGGTAATTCTTGTGGTGTTTATCTAATTGGTGCAAATAACATTGCTATTAGACAATCTAAAAAATATTGTGGTGGTAGTTCACAGTCTAGTTATTTTAAAGGCGTTGTAGAACATGAGTTTGGTCATAGTATTGATTTTATGCATGATAGATTAAAAGGTATTTCTCTTGCTAAAAGTGCGTATAATAAAAAACGAATAAGTGATTATACAAAAAAGTATGAAAATAAAAAATTGTGTAATAGTAATTATTGTTTAAGATATAACGGAACTTATTCTTATGGAACATCATATTGGGAATTTGTTGCAGATTTATTTTCTTATAAAGTTCATGGATTTAAAATAGATAAAGATTTAGTAACTTTAAGAAATAGGATGATGAATTTATATAGTAATACTTATAAAAATAATAAATCAAAGTTTAATAAAATTAAGGAGAGTTTTAAATGAAAAAAAATAAATTCAAAATATTAATTTTTGTGATAATTATTTTATTTATAGTATTAGCTATTATTTTAAATCGATTTTTAAGAAAAGATAAATATGCTAACATAAAATCATCACTTGAAAATGTATTTTTCTATTTAAAAAATGATTATTATAATGATATGAACGATATATCAGATGATTGTAAAATAGCTTTAATTTATAATACTAAATATTTGAAAAGTGATTATATTTTTTATAATACAAATGGTAAAAAAATTTTAGGATATACAAATAGTAATGTACTCAGTACTTTGTCTAAAATAATTCCAAATGCAACTATTAATTTTAATTTAAATATAAATAATACTTATGATTTTCTAATGGGTAATGAGTGTATTTATACATCTAATATGCGCATTTTAACTTATGATAGTGAAAGTAAAGTATTTTATAGCAATAATAATGAAGAATCTAATAGATTATTAATTATTAAATGGAATAATATAGATGATACTGACAGTTCTAATATTAAATTATATGCTAGTGCATTGATGATAGTTAAAGATAGTAATAAATATGATTTATATATAGATAATAATTTAGAATATTTAATTGGTAGTTATAGTAGTTTAAAAAAAGCAAAGTCATCTGCCTTAAAGAATTTTAATAGGTCGTATGATTATATTATTACTTTAGAAAGAAAGAATAATAATTATATATGGAAATCTTTTGAAAGGAAAAAATTTAATACAAATATAGTAGATTAATTCTGAGTATTGACATTTCAATACTCTTTTCTTTTTTTATAGATTGTGATATTATGAATATGTAAGGTAGGAAGATATATGAAAAATAAAAAAGCGTTTACATTAATAGAATTAATAGCCGTATTAGTAATACTAGCTATATTAGCACTAATAGTAACCCCAATAGTATTAAATATCGTAAAACACTCTAAGGAATCAGCCAATAAAAGAAGTGTTGATGCATACGGAAAAAGTATAGAACT
>OJAW01001978.1_pt1 | contig 10938 bp, 12 predicted proteins | sample 1589151 | NCBI WGS metagenome assembly OJAW01 (sample SAMN03283290) | human gut metagenome | biome: human-associated habitat; material: feces | host: Homo sapiens | place: Peru | collected 2012 | reverse complement strand
AAAATTTCTTTATTTTTTTTGTAAGAAAAACTAACATTTTTAAATTCAAAGTCACCATTAATATGATCTAATTTAATATTACCAAATTTTTCTTTTCTGAATTTTTCTCCATCTATTATATAAAATTTTGATATATTATTTGATTCTATAAATGATATTAAATATGTTGTATCTTTTTCATCTGGATTAGTACCTGTTAAGACTAATTTTCTTTCAGCATCTTGAACATTTTGAATACTTTTTATGTTATCTAAATCTTTTTCCGTAAAACCTTTACCTAAAACATTTATATCTTGTAAATTATAATCTTCATAAAACTTATTTGCGGTGTCACGCATACCATCCATATACGCTTCAATTCCTGAATAAACCATTACCCCAATAGCAACCATTAAGAGTATCGTAATAAATTGTGACTTATTTTTTAAAATATCACGAATCATTTTCTTTTTCATAATTACCACTCAATTTCTTCTACATTTTTAGGATGTTTATTAATTTCATTAGATTCTACTTTACCATTTTTAAGTTTAATAACTCTATCAGCAATAGATGCAATTAATGAATTATGAGTAACAACTATAACAGTGGTATCAGTATCACATTGATCTTTTAAAACCTTTAAAACTTCAGCCCCAGTAACAGAATCAAGTGCACCCGTAGGTTCATCACAAAGAAGTATAGTTGGATTCTTCATAACAGCTCTTGCAATTGAAACTCTTTGGGCTTCTCCACCAGAAAGCTCACTTGGAAACTTATTAAAATGATTTTTTAATCCAACACTTTTTAAAACATCTTTTGCATTTAATGTAGTATTAGCAACATCCTTAATTAATTCAACATTTTCAAGTACAGTTAAACTTGGAAGTATATTATAAAATTGAAAAATAAATCCAACTTCTTTTGCTCTATATTTTGTAAGTTCAGAATCTGTATAATCACTAACTATATTATTTCCTACTTTTATTTTACCACTACTTAATTTATCCATTCCCCCTAGTAAATTTAAAAGAGTTGATTTACCTGCCCCAGATGGACCAAGTATTACTACAAATTCTCCTTGATTAATTTTTAAATTAACACCATCTAAAGCATAAAACAGATGATCTCCGACCATATAAGATTTCTTAACGTTCTTAAGTTCAATAAAACTATCTTTCATATATCCTCCTTAAAACATGAAATAAATTTCATATTACAATTATAATACCTATATAATTTATATGTCAATAAAAATATGAAATTTATTTCATATTATATTAAAATATGTTATACTATATACAGGGAGGCAAAATGGAAACAATTAGAAAACCCAAACAAGAACGTGCAAAACAAAAATTTGACAAAATCGTAGCATCTGGTTTTGAACTTATAACTAAAAAAGGATATTACAACATAAATACTAAAGAAATAGCAAAATATGCCGGAGTATCAACTGGAATAGTATATCAATACTTTTCAGATAAACATGATATATTAATGAGTGGATTAAATAAATATGGTGATGAAATATTCTTTCCAATGTTAAACAAAAAAAATGATAATATAAAGTTTACTAATTTTAATGATTTATTAAACACAATGATTGATAATTATATTAAAAATCACAAAATATCTAAAATAGCTCACGAAGAATTAATGGCATTAGTACACTTAGATAAAGATGTTGCCAAATATTATTATGAAAGAGAACTTAAATTAACTACTATAGTTAAAAACATTCTAGAAAACAATAATTTTAAAGATGATAACTTAGAAGAAAAAGTACACATAACTATTCATTTAATTGATGATTTATGTCATGAAATAATATATCACAAACATAATGATATGAACTATGATAAAATGAAAGAACTAACAATAAATACAATTTTAAAGCTATTAAATCAAAATAAGAATTCAGATTAAACTTCTGAATTCTTATTTTTCTTATCTTTCTTTTTATCAACAAAACCATAATGTTCTCTGATTTTTAATTCTATTTCATCACGTAAAGCAGGATTTTCCTTTAAATAAACTTTAACATTTTCTTTACCTTGACCAATCTTTTGACCATTATATGAATACCAAGCACCACTTTTATCAACTATTGCCAATTCGCTTCCAATATCTAGAATTTCCCCTTCTCTAGATATACCTTCACCATACATTATATCAACAGTTGCTGTCTTAAATGGAGGTGCCACTTTATTTTTAACAACCTTTATATTAGTTTTATTACCAACAATTTGGTCTCCTAATTTAATTTGTTCACCACGTCTTACATCAAGTCTAATTGTTGAATAAAACTTTAAAGCTCTACCACCTGGTGTAGTTTCAGGATTACCAAACATAACACCAACTTTTTCTCTTAATTGATTAATAAATATTGCTGTTGTTTTTGTTTTATTCATTGTCCCAGATAATTTTCTTAATGCTTGAGACATTAATCTTGCTTGAAGTCCTACATGAGAATCCCCCATTTCACCATCAATCTCTGCCTGAGGAACCAATGCTGCAACTGAGTCAATAACTACAATATCAACTGCATCACTTTTAACTAAAGCATCACAAATTTCTAAAGCTTGTTCACCAGTATCTGGCTGACTTAATAAAAGTTCATTTATGTTAACACCTAAATTTTTAGCATATACTGGATCTAACGCATGTTCTGCATCAATAAAAGCAGCTCTTCCTCCATTTTTTTGTACTTCAGCAATAGCTTGTAATGCAACAGTTGTTTTACCACTAGATTCAGGTCCAAAAATTTCAATAATTCTTCCTTTCGGATATCCTCCAACCCCTAAAGCAATATCAATAGTAAGTGAACCACTTGAAGTAACATCTACATTCATGTGTTCATTATCACCTAACTTCATTATTGCTCCTGCTCCAAATTGTTTTTCAATATCAGCAAGAACTTGTTCTAGTGCTTTATCCTTATTTTTTTCATCTTTTATAATTTTCATTTTTTCCTCCTAATTCCCTGATACACCTTAATTGTACTCTAAATCAAGAAAAAAGTCAACAAAAAATTTCAAATACTTGTTCGACGAACTAATTTTTTGGTTTAAAAAATAATGAAACTAAGAACGAAGCAATTATTGCTCCCGTTATAACCCCCGATGATTTAGTTAACATATTTGTAAAAATACCTAAAAAACCCGAATCTTTAAAACCTTCCCACGCCGCAGAATATAAACTATTACCAAAATTAGAAATTAAAACTGTAGCACCTGCTCCAAACTTAGAAATTAAATTATCATATATTCCCAAAAATGCAAGTATTGCTCCCATAAGGGTATAAAGACTAGTTATATGTCCTGGTGTTAATTTAGAATTATCCAAAATAACCTCAGCAATTCCACATAAAAGACCTGCAAATAAAAATGCATTTATATAATTCATTATAAAACCTCCAAACTTATTGCATGAGCAATACCAGGTATACTCCCCTTTTGATTAATTATCGTCGGACTATGTAATGCACCTGTTGCAACAATCAATATTTTTTTATACTTTTTACTTAATAAAATTTTGTTAAAAAGAACAATCGGTAAACAAGCCGGACCACTACCACCAGAATAAGTATCTTGACTATCTAAATATAACTCACACCCTGCATCTAAGCACTTCTTAAGCTTTATATTATATACTTGCATTAAATAATCCTCTAAAATATTTTTACCAACACAACCTAAATCACCAGTTAAAACTAAATCATAATAATTATAATCTCTTTTAAGTTCATTAAAATGACTTGCAATTGTTGATGCTGCTGCTGGTGCCATTGCTGCTCCTAAATTATTTGCATCTTTTATGCCTAAATCAACTACTACACCAATTGTTGCACTCTCTACTTTTATCTTACCCACTTTTTTTGATAACAATGTTGCAACAGCCCCCGTACTTGTAAACGTTGCTGTATTAGGTCGCGGAGCACCATATTCAACCGGATATCTAAATTGTCTTTCTGCAGTTAAATTGTGAGAACTAGTTACACTAACTACTCTTTTAAAAGTTCCACTATCCACATATGTTGATGAAACTATTAAACCTTGAACAAACCCAGCACATGCAGAATACAAACCTAAAAAAGGTATATTATACTCTTTTGCATTATAATTACTAATAGCAATTTGATTAGTTAAATCACTTCCCACTAATAAATCAATATTACTTATATTTAAATTATTGTCTTTTAAAACTTTATCAAAAACACACTTTTGCATTTTAACCTCAGCCATTTCAAAAGTTTTTTCACCCAAGTAATAATCATTCATAACTATATCAGCTTTTTTTAAATGACTTTCTTTTTCCATCGGACCAATAATTGTTTTATAATCATTTAAATATACATTTTTAAATTTTATACTAGCCACTGATAACCACCCTCACAATCACCAACAAAAAAGCACTAATAATTCCATACAAAATAACTGAACCAGCTAGTTTAAAAAAATTTGCACCAAGACCTGTAACTAATCCATCTTTTTTATAATCAAGTGCACTAGATGCAACACTATGAGCAAAACCACTAGTTGGAATAATTAAACCACATCTTGCTTTACCTACCCAATTATCAAAAAATCCAAGACCTGTAAATATTGATGAAACTAAAATAATTATTAAGCTAACCCAAAGACCTGCATCAGCATTATTCATTCCAAAACTTACCTTTAAAAACTCAACTAAGAATTCTGATACAAACCCAATACAACCACCAACAAAAAAAGCAACTCCAATATTTTTAAGTCTATTTTCCTTCGGAGAATGCTTTTTAACTAAAATCTTATATTCTTCTTTTTCCATTATATTCACCATTATTATTATGGTAAGGTTTATTTTACATATACATATATTGTCTTAATTTTTTTAAGCTTTTTTGTTCATATCTTGAAACCATTACTTGAGTAATTCCCAAAAGTTTAGCAGTTTCGCTCTGAGTTAAATCTAAAAAATATCTATTTTTAATAATTTCTTGTTCAAGATTATCTAAAGTATTTATTCCATCATTAATCATTATTTTATCATCAATACTAATATCTTCATCTGCTTTGATCATCTCATGCAAACTACGTTCATCATCTTTTTCTTCATCAATTCTAACAAAGCTTTTTGATATTTGCATTACTTGTTCTAACTTTTCCATAGGAATTTCTAAATAATCAGATAATTCTTTTAAAGTTGGTTCACGTAATATTTCTTGACTAAGTCTATTTTTACCAACCTCGACCATCTTAATTAATTTATTGATATCTTTATTTAATTTAATCTCTTTGTTACAACTTACTAAATACATTTCACCAAAAATATAATTGTAGGCATATGTACTAAACTTTGTAGTACCATCATTTTTATAATTTTGATATGCTTTAATAATACCAAGAATTCCTGCCTGGTATAAATCATTTTTATCAACACCATAAAATTGCTTTGAAATCTTCCATACCAGTGGAACACACTCATTAATTAATCTTTCTATCATTTTAAAGCCTCCATTTCTTTATCAATTCTTGGAATTTTTAAATATCTTCGTAAAGCTTCATTATAACCACTAGAACCACACACCCTTATAACACCTTTATTTAATTTAATTGTGTATTTGCTATTTAATATTGCATCAATACCTTTATTATCAACACTTTCTAAATTTTCAAAATTATACACAAGACATTTAATATTATGTTTTTTTAATACAGGATTCAAATAATTATTTATTTTATAACTATTTTTTCGATTTAAAATACCTTTTAACCTTGCAAATAATATTCCATTTTTATACTCAAGCTCCATTTTAAACATGTTATCACCTTACAAATATAGTTTAGATAATTTTTAAAACATTTTAAACAAGTTCGACAAAAGTAGCCAAAACATCCACCTAAAAAAGTGTCAAATTTGACACTTTTACTTCATTACATCTTTAATTTTACCTTTTGCATTATCTACAGTTTCTTGTATTGGTCTCATTACATACAGTTTATTTTTCTTATAACTATAAACATAATCATAAGAATCAACTCCATTTACACTTATTGACTTTATATTCCAAGCTTGACCATCACTAAATTGTATCTTTATTAATTTAGTAATTTCTTCATCCTTAATATTAGTTATAAATTTACCCTTTACTGCTTTTAATATTTCTGTATAATTTGTTATAATCTTAGTACTTGTTGCCTTATTTATGATTGATGTCAATATTAATTGTTGATTTTCACCGCGTATACGATCTCCTTCTTTAAAAGCTTTTCTTTCTCTTGCAAAACTTAATGCTTCTTTTCCATCCAGATAATTAGTTCCTTTTTTAAATGAATAACCATCAACAGTTGTAAAACTATAATTTGAGTTTACTGCAATCCCATCTAGTGCATCAACAATATCAATCAAAGAAGTAAAGTTTACTTTTACATAATAATTTATTTTCGTATCAAGTAAATCTTCAATAGTGCTAATACTCTCATCAATTCCATAAATACCTGCATGAGTTAATTTATCATACTCATTAAAACTATGTAGCTTGACATAATAATCTCGAGGTATATTTGTTAATAATATTTCTTTTTTAACAGGATTTACAGTTGCAAGAATATTAACATCACTTCTAGAAACATTAGTAATATTTCCATATGTATCAATTCCAGATATATAAATATTATATGAATCTTTTGTAATATCGATATTAGACTTGTTCTTTTTTATACTTAATTCTATTGCATCACTATAGATACTCTTTAATAATTCATATTCATTATAATTTTCTTCTTTCAAAATTTCAACCTGTGCTTCTTCTAAAATAATTCCCTCTATTTTTTCCCCAATAAGGTCACTTACCATTGAATATATATCATCGTAAGCCTTACTTTTAAACTCTATCTTTTTTGTTATTTTATCAACCATCTTATTAAGACCAGCATTTTTTTTAAGTTCTAAGTGACCAATAGATTTATTTTCTAAATCAACTATATTTTCATAATTACTACTCTTTAAAACATAAATACCATAATTTTCAGTTTTATATTCATTGAATCCAAACTGTTTAAAAAAATCTAAAGTATTCAGTTCATAATTGATTCCCACTATCATTGTTACTATAAGAAGTAAAGAAAAAAAGCCTCCTAAAATATTTTTTATTGCTCCCAAAGAAAGCAACAAGGCTATAACTATAGCATCAATTATTAAAAGTAAAAAACATAAAACTATAAAATACTCCATTGGTAAAACATTAATAAAATACACTAACCAAAGTACAATAATAGATATTACCCCTAAAGATATTGCCAAATACTTTCTAAAACCATTTGATTTATTTTTATTACTTTTCTTATTTTTTTTCATATACACCACAAATAAAGTATACTTTCATTTAATAAAAAAATCAAGTAATGTAACATGATTAATTATTTTTTTACAAAAATAAAACTCATATTAAAATGAGTTTTATTGGAATATTACTCTTCAATATATTTTAGTAAAGAATACTAATCTTATATCGAAAAATTAAATCATGTACATAAGTAATACCCGTAGTACATACTACTATACTACCCTATTTATTCAAATTTATAGTACCAGTTTTTTCTAATTCAACCTCTTCTTTTCTATAATTAAGTGCCATACCAATTGTAAAAGCATAAGCAAGAAGATAAATCCAAAACATTAAAATAACTAAGTTAGCTAGTCCACCATAGAATGTACTATAATGAGCAATATTATTTATATAATATGAATAAATATATGTAATAATTATCCATGATACAGAAGTAAATAATGCCCCATATCCAACATTTTTGCTTCGAACTCTTTTATTCGGTGCCATTGTATATAATATTTTAATAAAGAAATACATAATTAACCAAGTAATTGGACCTTGTAAAAAAAGCATAACTGTACCAACATTTTTTGTAATTGAACTATTTAAATTAACAAATTCAAATAATTTCACAATTTTTTTACCAAATACAGGAACTATCAACATAAATATAAAAAGTAAAACCAAAAAGAATGTCATTATAATTGCTTTTAATCTTCTTCGAAAGAATCCTTCTTGTTTTTCTCCATATATTGTGTTTGATGTAACAATTATTGATGCAGGTCCATTTGATGCAATAAAATACCCAACAACAATTACCATAAAGAACCCAAATCCACCTTTATTTGCATCTGTTGTATTAAGAAGCATATTGGCAATATCTGGTGAGAATGCACTTCCAATAAAATCAAATATAACATCAGTTGACAAATTAAGAAGTGCTGCTTCATAACTTATTAATGTAATCGTGGGAACTATTGCTAAGACAAAAAAGTAAGCAAGTTGACCTGGGAGGATTGCCATCTCAGGTCTTAACATTACTTTAACAAAATTATCAAAGAACTCTTTTAACTTAAGCTTTACCTTCATCATTATTATTTTCCTTATTTTTTTTCATATCTTCTATCGCTTCATTCAAAGCATCTTCGATAGTTTTAATATCATCTAGAATCATACTAAATCCAAATTCAGCCCCGAAATCATATGGTAATTTTTTAATTTCTTTATTTAATTTATGAATATAATTACTTACTTGTTTTTGATTATAACCAACTAAATAAATAACAAATTCATTACCATCAGTTCTTAAAATTTCACTATTATCAAGTTGAGTTTTAACTAATATATTAGCTAAAGCTTTAATTTGTCTATCTCCTTCATTATAACCATAACTATCATTAATTTCTTGAACCTTATTTAAATCAATTACAATTATAGTCTGAGGATAAATTGTATTATTATTCCATGTTTCAATATTTTCATTTAAGAAATTTCTATTTTTTAAACTAGTTAATTGATCAATAAATTTCATCTTATCATCTTTTTTAATCTTTTTAGCAATAGATATTTTCTTACTCTTTTTAATGAATACAATTATAACTACAGCTACAATTATAACAACGTATAATATATATTCAGCAATCTTTGTTATTAAATTTCCACTTTTAATAGTTTCTTCATGATTTAGTAAACCTTCCAAAACCATTTCATTTTCATCCATAACTCCAATATATTTATCAAGCAATTTATAAAGAGCACTATTATTTTTAACCTTAAATGTATACTCATTATTTATAAATCCTTCATATCTTGCACTATAATTATCTAGCTTTTTATCACTATAATAATCAAATGTATTTTTATCTAAAATAATATAGACATCTTTTTTATTTAATTTAAGCAAATCTTTTGTTGTATTATATGTTTTTATTGTAATCCCACTTATACCATTAACATAATCATATATTTTACTATTATTTAAAACATATACTTCTTCACCAATCAATGAATTAAGTGACTTAATTACAATATTATCATCTTTCGGAGCAACTGCTACATATTCAATTGGTAAACCATCGGTTTGATAATAATCATCTTTAAAATTATAATAATTAAAATATAAATCTATTTCACCTTTACTAACTGCTTTATTAAATTTATCAAAGTTTTTATACTTAACAAAATTAAATTCTACATCAGCAAAATCACTAAATTTACTTAAATAAACTGCAACAATACCACCATATTTACCACCTAATATTACTTCATATGGGCTTGCATTAACAAATCCATAATTATAACTTACACTTTGCATCGCATCTACTTCTGTATCAGTAATATTCATAGCATTTGTAAAGGATTTAAATAAATTATCATTATATTTTTCTTTAAAACTAGCTTCCCACTTACTATAATATTTTCTTAAAACACTAGCAAGAGTTGAATCATCAAGTTCTAAAACATAGTATATTTTTATATCACTAAAATGATATACAACATAATAATCATTACTTAATATTGTATCTAAATAATCAGTCAAAGGTACTAACATATAAGATAATGAATCTTTCATTTCTTTTATAAGTTCATCCTTTGTCTCATATTGTTTAAATGTTGCGTTTGTTTTAATATATTTAGTTACATAACTTAAATCACTTCCAACAACACCAATTTCTTTACCATTTAAATCACTAATTGTTGATATAACATCATTATTTTTTGAAACTAATACAAAATGATCTTTATAAATAACTTTATCTTTACTATCAACATTATATTTAACACCCAATGTTATACCACTTGGATTATTTCCAGAATTAAATGTTATTGGATTAATACTTAAACTATATTCATCTTTAAAATCATTTAAAAAATCATAATAAACACCACTACCATCTTTACCAAATACATTAGCGTTATTTAAAACATTAATATTTAATATAGTACCTATGTTATCATTTATCCAATTTCTTTCTACAACAGTTAATTTATCTTTATCATTTAAAATATTAAATAAAACTACCGCACTAACAATTACAACCAGTACACTTATAATAACAATTATTATATTTTTTCTTTTTTTCATAATTATTCTTCACTTTCCACCGGAGTATTATTGTTCCAAACAAGACCACTTCCAGCTACATTTTTTGCCCCCATAATAATAAATCCATCACTATTTTCAGTCTTTTCACATTTTAAAATGTATTCAAAATCATAATAACCAAGTAAATCTTCACTTATGTTAGAAAGACTTGCTTGAGCAATACCTTCAGCATCATTAAGTGATGTATCATCTTTAAAATTAATGACAACATAAACTGTTCTACGATTACTCTTTACTTCTAAAGTAGCACTTTTAACAGATTCATTACCTTCTACTGAGGTAACAAAGTCACTTTTAAAAGTCTCAGTAATCGGATACTTACTAATATCATTTATTCTATCTCCTTCAATAGATTTACCCTTACCAAAAAAGAATGAAATACTAACAATAATAATAACAACTAAACAAACTATTAATATTAAACCAAGAATGATTAATACTTTATTCTTCCCCCATAATTCTTTAAACTTATTTTTCATAACACACCTCTTAAGTAATATAATTATACTATCTATTTATGCTTTTGGCAAATTATTTA
>OJAW01001974.1_pt1 | contig 10955 bp, 19 predicted proteins | sample 1589151 | NCBI WGS metagenome assembly OJAW01 (sample SAMN03283290) | human gut metagenome | biome: human-associated habitat; material: feces | host: Homo sapiens | place: Peru | collected 2012 | reverse complement strand
TTCTTCAATTTCCTGATGTCAGAGTTATGCAAGCCTAATTGCAAACCAATTACTGCACAAAAAATACCAAGACCAATAAAAAAAATAGCTTTTTCCATTTAGTTATTCTCCTCAGTTTTCAAGAACTGCTTTAGTTCTGCGGAATTAAGAATTTTTCCTGTTTATTTCTTCAGTCTGCCATGCATAAATAAATAATCCTGCTACACACAAACAGCTTAAAAACCCTAAAATTTCAATTTTATTCATAATGATTCCTCCTTACCTTTTATTTATTTAAGAAAATCTTCCTGCTTTTCAAGCAGATAAAGTATTCTTTTATCTAAACGAATTTTTTTCAGCAAATAATCATCAACGATGCCTCCATGCGTTATAAAAAAACATCTTGTCGGCAGCAGTCCTGCCATTCTTGTAGAACAGCACATCATATTGCGCACGGACGACATTCTTTTGTAACCGTGCCAGCTCTGAATTGTAAAATGAATTCTCCTTTCTGCGCTCACGCTCTTTTTTGGTCATTTTTTATTCCTCAATATCCGTTGCTTTTTCATCGACCGACACGTGTCGGTTCAGTTCGTTTCTGAATATTCCTCCGGCAGAAAATGTGCGGTGATTCTGCCTTATACTTTTTTCAATTCCAATCAGCTCATTGTCCACTGGAGAACTTTCAAACACATTCAGATTGCAGAATTTCTCAACTGCTTCAAATGCATTTTCCTTATTCAAAAATTCAACATTAACGCTGACATCGGAAGAATTTCTCATCGCAGAACTCCAGGCTGAGTACCAGCTCAAATATACCTTTTTCCGAAGCATCCATTCCTCGTTTTTTAAATCAGGCTTGACCAAAACTATAAGACAGAACTGAGGTCTGCACATTCCGCTATCGCTGTCATAGCCCACATAAAATTTTCTTAAAATGCCGGAATATTTTTTTCTGAAGAAAGTCCAGCGGCTGTTGCTCCATATTCTCCAGGCACGGAACATTATGTCCGAAATCTCCGCAAGCTCCTGCAATCCGCACCAGCCAATATCAAGGGAAATCCTGCACAGCAAGTCCGGCGATTTTTTTATCATCTGAGCTATTAAAAACTTTCTCTTTTTTGAGAAATACATATTTTTCCACCAATGACATATATTTTCACGTCTAAACCTGTAATAAATATGTCATTATAGAAATATCTTGTCAATATATAAATATTTCTTACAAAAATACAAATTTCAAAAATCCTATACCAAAATGCAACAAAATCCACTGTACTACACCGCATATTATAGAAGAAAAAAGACATCCGCATTACAGAAAAAACGCACGTAACACAGACAATTCCAGAACTGGAAACGAAATAGCACGGCTTGTAGCACAAACCTTTATCTTGCGTCCAAGAGTTACTTTTTTTTCTCTTTTGCTCATTTCATCTCTTTTCAATAACGGCTCTTTTTCTGAAAATTCTTTTAATGACTTGAAAAGCACGACTTTATCGGAAAAAACGCCCTTTTTTAAAAGTTGAACCGACACGTGTCGGTTCAACAGCAGCAGCGAATACACATACTCTTGAAAAATCCTGAATATCAGGCTATAAATGGAAATGAACTTCTGCCCGCCCGAAGGAGTTCAAAATGCTTATCATCGCAGAAAAACCGAATGTCGCAAAAGAATTTGCGGATGCGCTCTCATGCAGGAAAACCGGCGGAATATATTCCGGAAAAGACACCACAATCACAAACTGCAAAGGACATCTGTTCAACCTGGAAGAGCCGAAACACTACACTTCCGAAATTTTTCCGATTATTCCAGAGAGATTCGATTACCGAGAAAATCCAAAGACATCGGAACAGACTAAAATTGTCATCAGCCTTCTGAAAAAGCACCGCAACGAGGAAATCCTGATTGCGACCGATGCAGACCGCGAGGGCGAAGTCATCGCAAGGGAATGTCTTCTGATGGCTGGAATCACAGACTTCAGCAGGATAAAAAGGTTCTGGGTATCGCAGGCTCTCACCACCGAGGTCATAAAAGATGGAATCAGGAATGCAAAGCCTCTGTCAGAATACAATGTGCTTTCCGCTCAGGGATTCGCACGGCAGCACGCAGACTGGCTTGTCGGAATGAATTTTTCAAGATACATAAGCCGCGCCGCAAACACAAAGCTTCCTGTCGGAAGAGTCCAGACGGCGATTCTAAACGCAATCTCGGAAAGGTGCGACGCAATAAAAAATTTCAGGAGCGAGAAATATTTTGAGCACTACGGAATTTTCCGACCGACACGTGTCGGTTCAGGGAACACCGAATGCACAGGAATTTATTTTGAAAACAACACAACAAAATTCCCCGATGATTCAAGAAGCCAGAAACTGAAAGAATGTATAGGAAAGAAAGCTGTCCTGAAAGAAAAAAGAGAAGAGGAAAAATCCATTGAGCCGCCACAGCTCTACAACCTGAACTCAGCACAAAAAGATGCTTTCAAGTTTTTTGGGTACAGCGCAAACGAAACGCTTTCAATAATCCAATCGCTATACGACGACCTGAAATGCGTGTCCTATCCGCGAACTCCGTCCAAAGTGATGGGAAGCGGAAACGTGGAGCTTTGCCGCAATGTGTTTGACGAGCTTTGCAAAGCATATCCGAAATACAGGCAGCTTGCCGCAAGCGAGGATTTTTCCGTTTCAAACAAGAGGTGCTTCAACGACAAAAAACTCGAAGCCCACCATGCCCTGATTCCGCTGAAAGCCCTTCCTGAAAACGCAGACGAAAAACAGATGAACATCTACACGCTGATTCTTGAGCGTTTCATGGCAGCCTTCCTCCCGGAGGCAAAATATATCCAGCAGGTCTATATTCTTGAAGTCGGAGGAAACACATTCAAAATCTCCGGAAAAAAGACAACAGAATCAGGCTGGAAAAATTTTACTGATATATTGTCCGACCGACACGTGTCGGTCCAAAGCAAAGAAACTGAAAGCGAAGAACAAAGCCTTGACGGAATCGACTGGAACTCGCTTGTCCTTTCCAAAACAGAGACAAAGGAAAAATGGACAAAACCTCCGAAATATTTCAACGAGGCAAGCATTCTATCATTCATGGAAAATCCAAAGCCCGACCGACACGTGTCGGTTCATAATGAACAAAATGAAAAACTTACAGGACTTGGAACTCCGGCTACACGGCACACATTCATTCCTAAGCTCACTGCAAACGGATACATTGAACTCCAGAACAAAAATTTCATCTGCACAAGACTCGGCGAAACGCTCCTTTCCGCATTAAGAAATTCCTCATTGAAACAGATTGCCGACATATCAGCGACAACTCAATGGGAAAAAGAGCTTGCGGAAAATCCCGAAACCTTCGAGAAAAAAATGAAGGACTTTGTGAGGCAGGCTGTCAGCACGGAAATAAAAATCGACCACATAGGAATCACAGAGAATGAAATCAAATGTCCAGCCTGCGGAAAGCCTGTAAAAGAAAGTGCGAAAAACTGGTTCTGCACAGGCTACAAGGACGGCTGCAAATTCAAGTCGTTGTGGAAAGAAACACGAGGAACAAAATTCACAAAGTCGGACATAAAAGCTTTATGCGAGGGGAAAAAGACATCACTCAAAAAATGCGCGAAGAAAGACGGCGGAAGCTATGAATGCCGCTTTATCCTGAACAAGGATAATTTCTGGGAGCTTGAGCCACTGTTTGAAAAAAGAAATAAAAAATGAACCGACACGTGTCGGTCTAACATCAGGCTTGTGGGAAACTCAGAGGCACTTCCAGATGCCGCCCGTGCCTAAGCACGGCTTGAGTTTTCCATAAGCCATCATTTCTCATCTTGAAAAATGAACCGACACGTGTCGGTCGTAAATAAAATTCTTGCTTGAAATACAAATCTGCATTTTTCAACTGAAAGTAAAAAGAAGCTGGAAAGCAGGAAAGAAAATCCTTGATTTAAGATAATAAAATTGTTAAGATTATCAAGAATGCAACATTTGTAATATAATAGCCTTGTTTATAGGGCTAAGGGGGTGTATATGAAAGGTGCTTTAACTAAGGCTAAAAGTATGAGCGTGAGTTTCAAACCCGATATGTTTCAGAAAATAAATGATTTTTGTAATTACCGTGGTTGTTCTCGAAGCTGGTTTATGAACAAGGCGGCGGAGCTTTTTTTGAATGAGTGCCTAGAAGATAAGGCAGACTATGAATCTGCTGCTGCCGCTTGGGCTGAGTTTGAAAAATCCGGAAAGAAAGGCTATTCGGCAGAAGAAGTTTTTGCTGAGGCTGGTCTATGAAAGTTATTTTCACACCAAAGGCAAAGAAAAGCTTTTTGAAGCTCGACAAAACAATTCAGAAACAAATTCAAAAATTTATCGAAAAGCTGGAAGCAATGAGCGACCCACGAGCAAGCGGAAAAATGCTTGTGGGTAACCTTTTAGGTTTTTGGCGTTATCGTGTGGGCGATTATCGACTTCTTTGCAAAATCATTGACAAAGAGCTTGTTATTGTCGTTGTTGAGGTAGGACACAGAAGAGAGGTTTATGACAAGTAGTCGCAATCAAAAAACGCTACTTGCAGTACAACAAGCCGACAGATTTGAAAGCTGAAAAATTCGTGAAAAATGAGAGCGAAATTGTTAGACCGAAAGTCAACTTGTTGTTGTGATTGCTTATACTCCACGCAACGGTAAAAGACGGATTCTACAAGGAGCTTGCAGAAAGTAAAAAGCTCGAATCAATACATAATGAAACCGTTAAAAACTGAACATTAAGAAACACGGTTTTTCATTTGAGCAGATTTCAGATGTGTTTGATGACCCGTACTTTTATGAAATTTTTGACGAGAATCATTCTGACATAGGGCAGTATAGGTTCTTTGGATTGGGATGTATAAATGGAGTTTCTGTTGTTGCTACAATCTACACAGAGAACGACAGAATACATCTTATTTCTGCACGGCTTGCCTCGCCGAAGGAGAAAACTATTTATGAAAAATACTGTAGAAAAATTAACGGCTGAAAAAGTTGCTGAGATCAGAGCCAAAGGAATAAACTTTGATGATATTCCCGAAATCAAGGATTTTTCAAACGGACATCTCCGCAACTGGAAGCCAGCAAAGAAGCCTGTTTCTTTCAGAATTGACCTAGATAATTTGCAGTGGCTTCAAAGTGTTGGCATAAAAGGCTATCAGAAAAAAATGAATGAAGTTCTTCGCTGGGCACGTCAAAACGGCTGTCCGTTGGTTCAGTTGTAGTTTTTGGAATATCATTTTACCTAAAAAGTCCTCTCAAAACGCTTCTATGAGCGTCTGAGGGGCAAATTCTGCTGTTAAACCGACACGTGTCGGTTCAGTAATGTAATATATCCTGTCATTTTATTTCTATTGTAAGATTTCTATCTCCCAAACATCTGCACAACCATGCTTGCGATTGCGACGACGGACATTCCGTAGATAATCATGTCCTTTACGGAAAGTTTTTTGCTTTTTACACTGGGTACACTTTCAATCAGCTTTTTGTTCTCGGCGGCGCACTGCTTCAGAAAGTCAATTGACTGTTTCTTTATTGTCTCAAGGTGCGCCTGGCATTTTTCGGTGTAGGCTTTTATCATGTCCGAAGACTGCGTCTTTAGAATTTCATACTCGTTCTTTGAGTTTGCAAGAAGCGTTGTTGAAACTTCCGCGATTTTCTTTTCAGCCTCGTTCAGGTAGCTTGTTGTGGCTTTTTCGGTTTCGTCCTTAAATTCCTTGATACTGTCCTTTATGATTTCGTCAGCCGATTTCAATTCCATGATTTTTGCATGGATTTCCGCTGTGCATGTGTCCATGCTTCTTGTCATTGTCTGAATGAAAATCGAGACTTCCATTTTTTCTTTCTGAAGCTGCTTTTCAAGCGCAGCGACTTCCGCCGAAAGATTCGCGTTTTTTACTCGCTCCTCAAGATAGTTCTCGTATGATTCTGCCATATCAAGTTTTTCTTTCAAGTCTGTGGTTGACTCAATCAGCGCGTTGAACTTTGTGATTGTGTCGTCGCGAAAATGCTCAAGCTCGCTGTTCTTTGATGTGATAAGGCTGTTTGCGACCTCCTTTAAATCCTGAACATCATCAAGAGTCTCCGCAAGAGCGATGAGGTATTTTTCCGCCTCTGCCTGCGGAATTGTTATCATTCTTGCGTCCGGTTTTTCTTCTGCTTTCGTATTTTTATCCAGCTGTTTTTCTGTTTTTTGATTCGAGAAGTTTTGAATAAGTGCCATTCTGTTTTCCTTTCGACCGACACGTGTCGGTCGGAGTTCTATTTTCTTCTTTCTGAAAGATTTTTTTCGATTCTGACAGGAACGCCATTTTCCCAGTATTCCTCTGTGTCGCCGCCTGCGTCCACGATTTTCTCGATAAATCCGTCCTTCCAGTATTCCCAGTGATTCGGATATTCAACGGCAGGCTCTTCATTTTCAGAATGGATAAGTCCGTTCTTGAAGTTGAAAATCACGAGCGTGTCAGCTCCGTTTATCCTTATTGACTTGCTGTTCTGTCCGTTCAGCGGAATTCCGTCCATGACGAACTGCTCCATCTGGAATTCCTTGAATGGCGAGCTTGATTCCTTGAAAAGGTCGTTCTTGGCGAATTCAGCTCTTTTTTGCTCAATCTCTTCTTCTGTCATTGCTTGCTCCTTGTTACTTTCTTGATGGCACTTGAAGCCCATTATGCCACCATTCCTCATAGTTGTCGATGTGGTCGATTACCGCAGGCTCATTGTCGCAGTGGAGAACTCCGTCTTTCCAATGCTCGATGTGAGTTCCGTCTGTTGTCTCGATTGCCGGAAGAAGATTTCCTTCCTCGTCTGTCGAATCGTTCAGTAAGCCGTTTTTTACCCTGATTGTTACGGAATCTTCTATTATGTAGTCGCCATCTGCAACCTTGTTTTCCTTTGTCATTATCCGTCTGTACTGGTACTGCTTGAAATTTTTCATCTAAAACCTCGTTATCATTTCGCTTTTGTCTGTCTTTGGTTTTGAGAAAGGGTTCTCGCTGTTTATTTCTTCCGCAATATCCTTCTGTTTCTCTCCGGTTTCATGTGCGGATTTCAGAATCTTTTCCAGAATGTCCGCAAGCTCCGATGAGCCTGAGTCGCAATTGTTCAGTTCATCGGCAAGAACCGCGATGTCGTTTTTTGTAAGCCTTACAGGAACTGTCATCGATGTCATTTTGATTCCTCCATTTTTGTATATTTCGGACACAGCGTTACATATTCAGCCGAAATGTAGTATTTGCTTCTTTCCTGATTTGGATTTTCCAGAGTTTCATATTTTTTCTGCCGCAGAAATCCAGAAACAACAATCTCCTTATCCTTTTTAAGATAGTCGAAGATATGGCTTGCGGCCGCTTTTAGAAAATGGACTTCAATAATAAGAGGATCGCTCTTCTGATATGGAAGTCCGTCATCCTGGGCATTGAATGTTACAAGCGGAATTTCTCCAGCTGAAGTCTTTACGAGAAATATTTGCGCGTCGGAAACAAGCTTTCCGTGCAAAGTTATTGAATTCAATTTGTTAAGCTCCTTAATGTTATTTTTATTGCTATGAGCGTGAAACACCAGCAGAACACCTTTGACACCGCCCTGTTTCTCCAGTTCCAGTAGTCATAGTGGCTGTAGCGGAAGACGTATGACATTATAAAAATCAGGACGCTTCCTGCGGTTATGAACAAAAGAAGTGCAAGCGGCGTAAAGTGCAGGTTCAGAAAATGCAGGATATATGCCAGCCTTGCGTTGAGAATTCTTATTATGCCTGACGATTTTACGGCTGACAGAATCCTGTGCATTTTCAGACAAGCTCCTCTGTGTCAGAATAGATGTCTGAGTCAAAATCCGGCTCCTCCTCATAAATCATGCTTTCCTCATTCTGTGTTTCCGGCTGCGGAATTGCGGCGGATTCGGAAGCTGGAAGGCTGCTCTTTTCTGCGGAATCTTTTGCGTCAAAAATAAGCTGGATATTCCTTACGCCGATTGCAGTCGCACTTTTCTTCACTCCGTCCTTTTCCCATCTGTCCTGCTTCAAATAGCCGTCAATAATTACCTTTCTGCCTTTTGTAAGGTAAGGAAGAATTTTTTCCGCATACTGGTTGTATACGGAAAGCGGAAAGAAATTTCCGACCTGAACAAATTCATCTTTCTCATTCTTGTAGCTTCTGTTTGTCGCTATGCTGAAAGTCGCGATTTTCATGCCGTTTGGCATTGTTTTCATTTCCGCATCCCGGACTACGCGTCCGAAAAGTTTTACATCGTTAAGTTCCATTTTTTGCTCCTTGACCGACACGTGTCGGTTCTATCTGATATTGTTTCTAATCCGCATCGCAATGCCGAGCACCGCAGCGCAGATTAGTATTGCCCAAAGTGTTATTCTTGCAGTCCATACAATTTTATATTGCAGGTTCTGGCTTCTGAAATTTTTCAGGAAGCGCGTTATCCGCTGAAGGACTGCAATGTTTTCATTTTCTTCTTCTGTTTTCTTGTCCTCAAAGAAGCTCAAGAATTCATCAAGCCGTTTTTTCTTTTTTCTCATGCCTCTATTCCGTATTTTTTGTAAAGCTCGCTCATCTCCGTTTTTAGCTGCTCCCGTGTGTTCTTGTCTGCAAGACTTGCGAATCCGAGCGACAATTTCCGTCTGATGAATTTCTCCTCGTCTATTTTGAAAAGCTTTTTCTTTTCCGGCGGAAGATTCCAGATTTTCCGTGCGATTCCAAGTTTTTCATCATCGTTTGCGGTTGTCATGTCGAAGCCGCATTTAGGGCAGCTTGCATATACATTGACTTTTTCCTTTCCGCAGACCGGGCAGACGCTGAGGTATTTCTCGCTCTCGGCTGCTTTTTCTGAAAGTTCAGACTGCAAGTTTCTAAATTCTTGAAGAATGTCGTTCTGGAAAAAAAGCCTGTAAGCAAGTCCGCGCGGATTTGAAGGCTTCTTTTCCGCAACACGTTTTCTGATGAACTCAAGATAGATTTCCGCTGATTCTATTTTTATTTTGTTTTGCATAAAAAATGCTGCTGCTTTTTTCGGAAAACTCTCGTCAAATGTGTTTTTTCCAAAAATTTTTTCAGAGGCATTGTTAAAAGCAACAGCAGAATTCTTGAATTCGGAAATTTTTAAAGAATCAGTAACCAGAGAATCATTGGTAAGAGAATCGTTTAAAGCATAGGAACTGGACTTCCTTTGCGCATAGGTATTTTCGTTCCTTTCCGCAAAGGTAGTGGAGTTCCTTTGCGGACTTTCAAAGTAATTTTCTGAATCCGCATAGGTCGTTTTTGTTCCTTGCGGATTTTTATTTTTCGCAAAGGTAGTGGAGTTCCTTTGCGAGATTTTTATACTTTTATCAGAATCTGTTTTTTTTGACTCTTGTCGTTCTGCCGCCTTTGTATTCAAAAGCGTATCGTAAAGCTCCGTTGTCCTGTAATATGAGCGTTTTCCGCCCTGTGTTATGACTGTTTCTCTCTGCATAAGGCCTTTTTCAACGAACGCATCGAATCTGCGACGGATTCCTTTTTCAGATGTAATTCCGATTACAGGAAGATCTTCCATTATCTTGGAGATTTTTACCCAGCCGAAAATTTTTGGATTGTCGGATGAATCCTTAAAAATACGCTTTTCCATTTTTCCGATGAAGAAATTCGCGAACCAGTCGAGAATCAGAGCATCCGTGACATCGAGTCCGTATTCGAGAAGTTTTTCCTGCGAGTATGCGAAAACAGAGAATCTCATGACTTTTCCTCCTTCTGAAGATTTTTTCCGTGTTCACGGAGAATCCCCTTGAGTTTTTCCTGAAGCAGAATGAATTTTCCGTCCGGAATGTCCCTGTCGATAAAAGGAAGAAAGACGGTCGTTATTCTTGCGGCGAAGTCATCGTCAGTGAGCTTCTGCGCATGGACAGTTTCGGTATGATTTGAGAGAGTTCCGATGTATCCTTTTTGAAGGAGTGTCGATATGTAGTTCATGGCCGCCCTCCATCTTGTTTACAAAAGTTTCCAGTCGTCTGAAAATGCATAAGAATCTTCATTTATGATTTCTTCTGGCAAATCAAAATCAGAAAGGTTAAAATCTTTTGTATTTGAAAGTTTTTCCAGTCTTTTCATTTTTTATTCTCCACTTCAGCCGCAAGGCGAAGCTTCTCATACCATTCTTCAGGTTCTTCGACTCTTACGAAAATACTTCCGCTATATGTTTCATCTTCCCTTGAAATATTAATGATTGAATTTCCTTCTTTCATTCCGCTTACAAGGACAAATTTGCCGTCTTTTGAGAACTGAGCTTTCACTCGTTCAGAGGTACGTTCATCAACCGAAAGCTGCCATGTGCCGTCTGAGAAATCTATGTTCAATTCAGTAGAAAATATAAATTGGGCCGAAACTTTTCTGACAAAATATCCCTTAAGCTCAGGATGCATACCTATAAATCTTTTGTCATAGGCCGGTATAATGATAGTCGGGTTCCTTGCGAATAGGTTCATCTTTGTCTGTGTGAACATTTCTTCATAGTACATTTGGTCAGCTTTTTCTGCTGCAAGCTGTTCTGATTGTTCTGAATCAGGAAGTAGAGATGTAACTATAAGAAGAAGTAAGGAAAAAAATATTCCCAATAAACATAAATAAAAGAAATAGAAATAGAAAAATTCAAAAAACGCTGAATCAAAGAAAATGTGATGTTTTACGGTTTTGAAAAGTATTTTATCCCATAATTTTTGTGAAAAAAAAGTATCAAATAAAACTCCGAGGATATTAAAAAAAAGTATCGAAGTAAAAAGATAATAATATTTCTTTTTTGCTGTCATAATTTATTTCTCCTCTCTTGATTCTGATTCTTCAAAACCAATTACAAAACCTAATTTTTTGAAACAAAATTTAAATGCTTCATTTTCTGAGCGTAATTCTTTTACTTCATTCTTCAATTTCCTGATGTCAGAGTTATGCAAGCCTAATTGCAAACCAATTACTG
>OJAW01001970.1_pt1 | contig 10960 bp, 9 predicted proteins | sample 1589151 | NCBI WGS metagenome assembly OJAW01 (sample SAMN03283290) | human gut metagenome | biome: human-associated habitat; material: feces | host: Homo sapiens | place: Peru | collected 2012 | reverse complement strand
ACTCGGACAGGAAATGGGCATCAAGCGCATCATTGAAACAGCTCAGAAGATGGGTATCAACAGTCCTTTGGAGGACGAACCATCATTGGCGCTTGGTTCAAGCGACGTCAATTTGCTGGAATTGGCATGTGCCTATAGCACCATCTCAAATAATGGCATGCATCACGATCCGGTACTAGTTACACGTATCGTTGACAAAGACGGAAAGGAAGTATATACGGGTCCTTCTACTGCCGAACAGGTGATTCCATATAAGAGCGCCTTCCTAATGCAGCAGCTTCTCAGAGGAGGTATGCTGGAACCAGGCGGTACTTCACAAAGTTTGTGGGGCTATGTAGGCGACTATAAGGATACTGAATTTGGTGGAAAGACTGGTACTTCTAATAACCATTCAGATGCATGGTTTATGTGTGTAAGTCCAAAGTTAGTCTGCGGTGCCTGGGTAGGCGGCGAGTACCGTTGCATCCACTTCCGCACCGGAGCTTTAGGACAAGGTTCACGCACGGCATTACCTATCTGCGGTTACTTCCTGCAATCCGTACTCAAAGATCCAGCCTTCAAGAAATATAGGGCTAAATTTGACAAACCGAAGGATGGCGACATCACCAAGGATATGTACATGTGCGCAAGTTATGTACCGAAAGCCAAAGTGGATACGACAAGGATAGACAGTGCTGCCATGAACGAGGAAATCATTCTCGATGAAAACGGCAACCCGATTATCCGAGAGATTCCAAGCTCTGAGGAGAAAGCAAATGGTGAAAAGAAGCAGGAAGAGAATGGCGAAAAGAAAGAAAAGAAAAAAGCCAAACCTGCAGAACAGGTCATCAATTTCGACGATTTATAAAGCTTGAAAAAGATAAGTTTGCAAAAGATAAGCTTGAAAAACAAATAATTAAGCTTACAAGTGATTAAGCTTACAAGAGAAAAGCTTTTAAAGATAATAAACAATAGGACAATCGGTGGTTTCCGTCATATTACTGAAACCGCCGATTCTCTTTTTTAAGAATAACCGATATGGCTGAGAATATAGATTTACAGAACGAAGAATTGCAAAATGCTTTGCAGATCATACAATATACACACCGCTCCCTTTTCCTTACCGGAAAGGCGGGAACGGGTAAATCTACATTCCTACGCTATATCGCAGCAAACACTAAGAAAAAGCACGTGGTGCTAGCACCTACAGGTATTGCAGCCATTAATGCAGGAGGCTCTACCTTACATAGCTTTTTCAAACTCCCCTTCTATCCCCTCCTGCCTAACGACAGCAAATATAGTGTACGCAACCTGAGAAATACCATGAAATACAACTCAGAGAAAATCAAACTTCTCAGAGAAGTAGAACTCATCATCATCGATGAAATCAGTATGGTAAGAGCAGACATTATAGACTTCATTGACAAGATTCTAAGGGTTTACAACCGCAATATGCGTGAACCATTCGGAGGAAAACAGTTGCTTTTGGTGGGAGATATATACCAGTTGGAACCAGTAGTTAGGGAAGACGACAAGAAACTGCTCAGCCCTTTTTATTCCAGCAACTTTTTCTTTGATGCCAAAGTTTTCTATCAGTTCCAGTTGGTCAGCATCGAACTGAAAAAGGTGTACCGGCAGAGCGATCCTGTATTCATCAACATACTCGATCATATCCGAACCAGTCAGGTGGCAAACAGCGACCTCATAAAACTCAATGAGCGTGTGGGAGCCACTCTTGATGAAGGGGACTCACGACTGGCAATCACCTTATCTACCCGACGAGACACGGTAGATTTCATCAATGAAAACAAGTTGAAAGAGCTCCCAGGAGCCCCTACGCTCTTCAGGGGAACCATCGAAGGCGAATTTCCAGAAAGCAGTCTTCCTACCCCTATGGAACTCTATCTGAAAACAGGTGCCCAGGTGATTTTCATCAAGAATGATATCGACCACCAATGGGTTAACGGAACGTTAGGAACCGTCATCGGATTTGACGACGACGAAAACAGTCGAATCTATGTAAGAACAGAAAATGGGGAAGATATGATGGTAGAACCGGCTGCCTGGAGCAATATGCGCTACCATTTCAATGAAACAGAGAAAAAAATAGAAGAAGAGGAAATCGGAAGATATACCCAATATCCACTCAGATTGGCGTGGGCCATCACCGTTCACAAAAGTCAGGGCCTCACTTTCAAACAGGTAAAGATAGACTTCACTGGAGGCGTATTTGCAGGTGGACAGACTTACGTAGCACTTTCCAGATGTACCAGCCTGGAAGGAATCAGCCTTCAGGAACCTATCCGCCACAATGAAGTATTCGTTAGAAATGAGGTAAAACAGTTTGCACGTCAATACAATGACCACAACATCATCAACAATGCCCTACAGCAAAGCAAGGCCGACAAGCAATATCACGATGCTGCTGCAGCCTTCGACAAGGGAGATATGCAGGGAGCACTTGATAATTTCTATCTTGCCATTCACAGTCGCTATGATATAGAAAAGCCGCTTGCAAAAAGGTTCATCCGGAGAAAACTGGATATTGTGAACCGTTTGAAAGATGAAAATGCCCAACTAAAAGAAGTCGTCAGACAAAAAGACGAAGAACGAAACAAGTTGGAAGATTACCTCAAGAAACTGGCTACAGAATTTGTGATTCTTGGAAAAGAATGTGAGAAAGAGAATATGAAGGGGGCAGCCATTAATAATTATAAAAAAGCCCTCGAACTCTATCCGACACATCCTGAAGCCATGAGAAGATTGAAAAAAATAAATAAAAATGATTCTAAAGAATAAACCTTGAAAAATGAAAAGAAGAAGACTGAAGACAAAAAGAATAGCAGCACTCCTGCTCATCCTACTCACCATCATCGCTTTCAGCCTGAGAGGATGCATCAGCAAGTGTTCAAGTACAGATACAGAGAAGAAAGATTCTGTAACAAGCGTACATCTGAATGAGGTATTAAACAATAAGATGTCAGACGGGAAGGAATACAAGGAGTTTGACTCTCTTGTGGCACGTTATCTGAAAAGATGGGAAATCAATGGAGCGCAGCTCGTCATTTCCCGCAACGATTCCCTCCTCTATGCACGAGGTTTTGGCTATGCTGATAAAGAAAAAGGAATCCAGATGCAGCCCAATATGGTGATGAGATTCGCATCTGTTTCCAAACTCATCACAGCCGTAGGTGTCATGAGATTGGTGGAGATGAAGAAAGTCAGGATGAGCGACAAAGTCTTTGGTCCGAAAGGAATTCTCAACGATACGACCTACAACAACAGCATCAAGGACAACAGATACTACGATATAACCGTAGAACAGTTGCTCAGACACAATGCAGGTTTTACCAACGGAGCAGGAGACCCGATGTTCTCTACAAGATACATTATCATGCAAAATCACCTCACTACTCCACCCGACCATAAGACACTGCTGAAAATCCTACTGAAAAGGCGACTCGGATATACGCCAGGTGAAGGAAGATGCTACTCCAATTTGGGCTATATGCTCCTATCAGAGATCATCGCAAAAAAATCAGGAATGAAATATGCCGATTTCATGCAGAAATACGTATTGCATCCGGCTGGCTGCTATGATATGCACATTGCAGGCACCTACTACGAAGATCGCCGACCTAACGAGGTGAAATATTACATGCATCAGGGTTCTGAAAATGTATATGAATACAACAATAGTGGCAGAATGGTACCTCGCTGTTATGGAGAGAACGATGTTCCAAGACTGGAAGGTGCCGGTGCCTGGTGCGGTTCGGCAGCAGAATTGTCAAGACTCATCGCTTGTATCGACGGAATGCCACACGTCAAGGACATTCTCAGTAAGAAGAGCGTAGAATTCATGACATGCGAACAACCAGACCATAATTTCTCTATCGGTTGGAATTTCACTGCCAAGGGAAGACCTTGGATCAGAACAGGTTCTCTATCAGGAACATCCGCTCTCATCCTGAAATATCCTGATGGACAATGCTGGATTCTGATCACCAACACCTCCACCTGGAAGGGACATGGTTTCTCCAATGACTCCATGGCATTCTTCGAAAAACTGAGAAAGAAATACATGGCAGATATGCCAAAGAAAGACCTGTTTACGCATTTGAAGAAATAAGAAAATAAAAAAGTCATTTGTAAGCCCTACATAAGAGGACTTGACAAATGACTTTTCTTTTTGCCGTACTATGAATAATATCAAGCAATTATTCTTTTCTTTTCCAGATATTCCCTACCTTTCTGCGAATCGCCACAATATTGAGCAGCGAAACAATCAGAAACAATACCGCTCCCAATCCGAAGGCAGGCAGCATACTGCCATCCTCCATATCAGGATACAAGGTCTCAATGAAATCCATATAATAGTTGCGGATAAAGAAAAGAGCTACCCAGGCTATTATCAGCACAGCCATATTAAGACCCATGGTCAATATCTGATAAGGTTTTGAAACCTGCGCAGGACTATAGCCGATAAGCAGCAGATTTTCCAACTTAGATGAGTTTTTCTGAACCAGCAGATAGATACTCAGCATAAGAATATAAAAACTCAAAGCAGAAATCACCAAACCGATGACCATCACCATCATCACGATCATACGGAGGAAATAGGTAGTCTTCTCAGCATCCAACTTATCCGTTTCCACCTCATAACCATGATTATCGAGATATTGACTGATATTCTCATCCGCAGGATTTCCCACCTCCACAATCAAACGAGTAGGATCACTATGATTATCGGGAGCAAATTCCTGATTACTCCAGTCCATAAATGCCTGAGGAACGAGGATTGTATTCAGACGGGAAGAGAAACCAATCACCTTACCCTTAAACTGTTCCTTCTTACCTCCTGCTTGAATGAAAATCTGAAAATCAATCATGCCCATCAGTCCATCACTGATTTTAGGGAGAGAATGACTCTGGGCAAAACCGAAATTATACATATTAATATAGGTACGAGGCAGAATAATCGGAACCTCATGTGCCCCAGGCTCATATTTCCAGTCTTTCAGAGGAACATCCACAAAACCATCCGGAACACTCTCGAAGAACAGTTCTGAGTTGAGTACATTCACACCGTTCACGCCCATAGAAGCATCCACTTTGTATTCAGTAGAAGTAAATTTACCTATTTTCTTCACAAACTTCTGCGATGAAATCTCATCAATCTCACTACCCGCAAAACTGTTGGTTCTACCACTGATCGTATTCCCCATACCGATTTTCTTACTCATGATAAGATAATCAGCCTTCATAAAACTATCTTGCTGAGTGAACACAGGCAAGACATCCTGATAAAACTGAAAGCCGAAAAGAACAATCAGCATACCAAATAGATTGGCAAAAGCAAAACCAGCAAACTGCGAGATACTGATATGTTGTCTAAGTAATTTCCAAACTAAATTCATAACACCAAAACTAAACTATAATCTTACAATCTTTTCGTAGGCAAGATCCATGTGCTTACCGATACTGGTCACGATGACACCAGCCCCCTGTCTGCCCGCTTCTTCCATCATGATATTTCCCATGATGCGAGAATTGGTATCATCCAGGTGACTGATAGGCTCATCAGCCAAGATAAAATCGAAAGGCTGACACAGTGCACGAATCATAGCCACACGCTGCTGCTGACCGAAGGACATACGCCCTATCTTGGCATCCACCTTATCCGCAATGCCCAATCTTTCAAACCATTGTAGGATGGTATCTTTCTGCTGAAATCCTGTGATTTTGTTTTTGATTTCAACATTCTCCATCGCCGTGAGTTCTGGGAAAAGACGAAGTTCCTGAAAGAGATGACTGATATGTCGCTTTCTCACCTCTACCCAATCTTTCACCTGATAATGAGCGGTCACATCCTTGTCAAACAACACACTTCCGCTATAGTCGTGACGATACCCCAAAACATAACTGCAGAAAGTACTCTTACCCTTTCCGCTGTCTGCTTCAACAAGATAAAGATGCCCTTTCTCAAAAGAGACATCCTGCTGCCAGATCTCCGAATCAAGATCATTGCGCTGCGCAAAGACCTGAGGGAGAACAGATTGAAACTGAATTGTTTCCACTTTGATATATATTTAAAAAACTTAGTTATTTATATTTTAAAAACTTAGTTTACCATTACTTCAATGTATATACAACGGAATTGAGATTTCCGAAAATCGGACTCAGCAGAGAAGTAACTGCCGCCATGACATCACCGCTGTTACCAGTTTTGTTGAGATTGATAACCATCGCCAACTTCTGCCCTTTGATTTCTTTTCTGATATCCGCAGAAACCGGATGATTAGAACGCTTGATGGCATAGGAAGCAAGCAGCTCGTCACTTCCGCTAAAGAACTGTTTGTCATCGCTAACACCGAAATAGAAAGACGTTTTCCCATCCGTGTAATAATAGGCATTCTTCCCCCAGTCGGCAATAGAAGCCCCCTTAGGGCATGACTCTTTCCAGTAATCTACATCTGCCAACCACTGATAATGAGCCAATTGCGCAGCCATCGTCATCTTCAGATTAGCATCAGAGAAAGAAGGTAGTACGATAGCCATATCACCATTCACACTCCTGATGATATTATCCATATCAATAGCCGCATTGATGCCAAGTAAAAGCTGTTGGATACCCTTATTGGTCTGCATCATCGGCAGAAATTTCTTACCATCCACATTCATGAAGATACCAGCAGTAGCATCATCAGGCATCGATTCCAGATACTTGCCCTGTATAGGACGGTAAGAAGCAACTGCAGACTGGAGAGCCTGATTGATATCAGGATTGAAAGAGAAAGTCTCGCCTTTGATTCTGAGCATACCCTTCTGTAGATTCATTTCGGCAGCAATGACGATTTGAGAAGCATCCGCATTCTTAGGAGCGCCCAAGGTGAAAGGAGCCACAAACTTCTCTGGCAAAGCCTGAGCCTGAGCCACTAATGCCATCGGAGAAGAGATTGAATCGAGACGTTCAAACATCGGAGAAGACTGGATGCCATGTTCTTCGTCAGCCTTCAGATACTTGATCATCATGCGTTGCAGTTCAGCTTGAGCATCAGCAACAACAGGTCCCATGATGAGGAGCGCCTGATCTGAGAAACCTACCAACCAGGAATTTTTGAGCACAGAAAAATGAAAGCCTTTCTTTTCAGTTACATTTTCGCAAAGTTTCTGTTCCTTCGATAATTGGTTTAACCAATCTTCCAAATCGGCAGCATCAGAAACCTTTGCACAAAGTCCCAAGTTCCCATCAACAGTCTCAAAGAGATACATTTTTTCAGAAACATCAATGCCACAATCAGTCACATCCTCCACATGAAGCAAAGACTTCAATACACCAGTCTTACTGGCTTGCGGATTACTCTCAGCCATTTTCTGCATATCAATGGAGATGAGTGCAGAACTGTTGGCAGGAATAGCGTTGATATAATCAGACCCAGAACAGGAACAGAAAAATACCATTCCCGTAATCAGCCAGGCAAGTGCCATGCTGATATTCATTTTTTTCATCAGTTCCATTATATAAATTAAATTAAATGCGTCGAGCCAAATTAGCCATAGCCACAGCCATCAGACCAGCAGTCTCCGTACGTAATCGGCTGGTACCAAGACTCACCGATACATATCCATGTTGCAAGGCCAACTGCACCTCTTCGATAGAGAAATCCCCCTCCGGGCCCACGAGAATCGTCACATCCCCCTCATCATCGAAAGGCTTCTGGAGTTCAGCAAACAAGTCCACCTTGTCTATCTCCTCATAGCAGTGGCAGATATATTTTTTCCCCGTGCGAGGCTGGGCTATAAACTCCTTAAAAGGAATCATCTCATTCACCACAGGTTTCCAAGCCTTATGACTCTGCTTGACGGCAGAAATCACAATCTTGTCTATTCTTGGCGTCTTCACCACCTTGCGCTCAGAAAACTGGCAGTTGAGGAACGAGAGTTCATCAAAACCTATTTCCGTAGCTTTCTCAGCCATCCATTCGATGCGCTCCATCATCTTGGTTGGCGCAATAGCCAGATGGATATGACCCTTCCAGGCACGCTGCTGCGGCATCTCTTCCTTGATTTCATAGAGACATCGCTTGTTGGATGCAGCAGTAACCTCAGCACGGAAAAAGGAGCCTTCGCCATCCATGAGGAAGATCTCGTCCCCACCCTTCAGTCGCAGAACGCGCAGGGCATGGGTAGCTTCCTCGGCAGGCAGTTCCACCTGATTAGCCGCATCCGGCACATAGAAATATCTAACTTCCTTCATTATTTGTTCGCATTTTTCGCCTTTTCCTCACGGCGCTTGATTTCATCACGGATATAAGAAGCATCTTCATACTTCTCATCATCTACTGCTCTCTGCAAAGCCAGTTCCAGCAGTCGGTCTGGCAGGGTAAGGATAGGAATTGCCACACGCTGCATCCCTCCTTCGTAAGGAGTGGAGAAGTTCTTGATTACCTCCTCAGATGTCAGGATTTCATACCCGTTCATCAAGGAAAGCAGGATAGCATCTTCTATCTGGAGCAGGTAAGACTGGTCGGTGTCAACATTCACCAGCTTCGTCTTCAGTCCCACTCCCTTGATGCCCAAGACCTCAATCTCATAACGAGCAGCGTCGTCTTCCTTGAGAACCTTCGCCAGCACATCAACGGCACCTATTCTCTCTTCATCCTTGTGCTGCTCATACTCCTTGATTTTCATCGCCACCTCCGGAATGGTGAGAATGGTAAGCACGCGGGTTTCTTCCTCATTGGTGAGGGCAATGACCCCGGCATCTACCGACTCAGCTATTGCAAAAGATCCTTTATAAACTAACTTTACCATTTATTTTGTCTCCTTCTTAGGTCTGAACAAGATGGCGAAGGCAACTCCGACCAAAAGAGCATAACCTGCGAAGATAAACCAGCAGGTCTGCCAATCGCCCATTAAATACCCATTTTCCCAATGACAGTAATGATTGATTACCTGTCCGGCAAGGATGGTACCGATAGATGCACCCAAACCATTCGTCATCAGCATAAACAATCCCTGTGCCGAAGCTCTCACCTTAGGTTCGCACTTCTGGTCTACGAACAGACCACCCGACACATTGAAGAAATCGAAAGCCACACCGTATACGAGGCATGAGAGAATGAAGAGAACAACGCCAGGGAACGCCGGATTGCCCATTCCGAAGAAGCCGAAACGGAACACCCATGCAAACATGGCGATGAGCATCACGATCTTGATGCCATAACGCTTGAGGAAGTATGGAATCAGGAGGATGCAGAGCGCCTCAGCAATCTGAGAGATGGATACCAGAAGCGTAGCATTATTGGCTGCAAAGGTATCCAACATGGCAGGATCGCCCTTGAAACTGGTGATGAACGGTGTAGCATAACCGTTGGTCACCTGCAGGCTCATACCGAGCAGGCAGGAGAAGATAAAGAACAGCGCCATCTCGCGGCTCTTGAAGAGCTTGAAGGCATCGAAGCCCCATGTTTCCACCCAGCTGCGCGCCTGCTTCTTCACCAGCTGGCACTGTGGCAAGCCGAAGCAGTAGAGGAAGAGTACGATACTCAGGATTCCCGATACGAGGAACTGGAGATGGGTATACTGGAACTTGTTGGCATTCTCGGAGAAGAGGAACAGGAAGGTTCCGTTGTCCCAGGTGGCACAGTTGACAATCCACATCGTGACGATGAAGCCTACGGTTCCAAAAACACGGATAGGCGGGAAGTCCTTGATGGTATCCCGTCCATGATTCTTCAGAATGGTGAAAGCTGCGGTATTGGAAAGCGCCAGCGTTGGCATGTAGAACGCCACGCTGAAGGTATAGATAGCCATGAATACCGCCTCGTTAGGAGTGGCACTCGCCTGTCCCATCAGGAAAAGTCCTATCATCGACAGACCAGCCAGCAGATGACAGTATCCCAGAAGGCGTTGTGGCTGGATATATTTATCCGCTACAATACCCATCAAGGTAGGCATGAAGATGGAGACTATACCCTGAATGGTATAGAACCAGGAGATTTCAGCACCCATTCCGGCCTTGCCGAGATAATTGCCCATAGATGTGAGATAAGCTCCCCAAACAGCGAACTCCAAGAAGTTCATTATCGATAATCGTACTTTCAGATTCATTTTCTTTTTCTAATTTCTATTGGTATTAAGATTCGACTGTAACTGCGCTGAATGCAACCGTTTTCGGTATTGTTTCCCGCAGTTTATAGTGTGCAAAGATACATATTTTATCGAAAAGAGCGTAATTTTTTGCAGATTATCCGCCGGAAAGCTAGTTTATTTAACAAATAATGTGTAATTTTGCAGCCAAAAACAAAGAATCAATAGAAAATGTTATTAAAGTTTTTCCTTACGTGTAACAAGATTGGTGCCTTCACGCTGGGTGGAGGCTACGCCATGATTCCTATCATGGAGAGAGAATTCGTGGATAAGAACCAATGGATGAACAAGGAGGAATTCATGGACATCATGGTGGTGGCCCAGGCTACTCCGGGCATCTTTGCCATCGATATGGCGAGCCATATCGGCTATAAGCTTCGTGGAGTGTGGGGAGGAATAGTGGGGGCAATAGGTATTGCCCTACCTTCGATAATCGCCATCCTTGTCATTGCCATGTTCTTCCAGGCTTTCAAGGACAATCTCTATGTGGGTAAGTTCTTCCGTGGCGTGCGTCCTGCCGTGGTGGCGCTGATAGCTTCGCCATGCTTTACTATGGCAAAGACGGCAAAGCTGTCGTGGCGCAACATCTGGATACCGATAGTATGCTGCTTGTTGATATCGCTGTTCGGCGTGTCGCCTATACTTATAATAATAGCTGCCGGTGTAGGCGGATGGCTATGGGGAATGTTTAAATCAAGGACGCAAAACTAATACACGATAAATATTATGATATTCTTAAAGATTTTCATCATCTTCACGAAGATAGGTACGTTTAATTTTGGTGGTGGCTATGCCATGCTCTCACTGATACACAACGAGGTGGTGGTGA
>OJAW01001969.1_pt1 | contig 10960 bp, 18 predicted proteins | sample 1589151 | NCBI WGS metagenome assembly OJAW01 (sample SAMN03283290) | human gut metagenome | biome: human-associated habitat; material: feces | host: Homo sapiens | place: Peru | collected 2012 | reverse complement strand
AACTGTGGAGCGCCGCATAGGCGCGAAACCCTTTATTTTTCCGTCTTTTTGACTATGAGTCTCTATCTATAAGTCCTGAAAAATGATGATGTGTATATGAAATTTTTTCTTGTATCAAAATTTTCTACACTATACTTTTTATATTCCAATCTCTCGTTCCCTCACGACCAGTTCTGGAGAAAATCCAATGTATGATTGTTAAGCTCCCCGAAGTAAATTTTTTTCTTCAAAAATCCGCATCGGATTTTTTCCCGTGTTCCAGAAAGATTCAAATTTCAAAAACTACGGGAATGCCATTCCCCGAAAAAATTATGATTGGAATATAAATTTTAAAAATGGACAAATTTAGGTTATAATAGGGATGGTGGAGAAGGCAGAAAATTTCTGCGGAGATTAAATTCCAGTATATAAATCACGTTTTTCTTCTTTTTCTGCACGACATATTTCTTCTTCAAGTCGTAATAATCCTTTTCGTATTCCTTCTGTGTCCTCACCCGTCTCTCGCTTTTCACGTATTATTCCTTTTATTCTTTTCCATTTTTGTTGCAAGCAATACCGTTTAACGGTGCTGTTTAAAATACCTAATTTTTCTGCGCATTCTTTTGAAGAAAATGGACTATGATAATAAGCATCTATTAAAGAATTATTTGGTATTGTGCTTCGCAAGCGAATAGTGAGATTATCTATTTTATCTTGATATATTTGTCTTTCATTTAGTAATTGTTTAATAGTATCTTGCGCTTCCAAATACCGAGTCAATAAAGCTGTATTAATGTTCTCCATAATATTTATCTCCTATATATGTAATATAAATTGCAGGGTAAGGTGCATATACATCTTGGTATTCAATAACATTTAAATGAGCTAAAGTCTTCAAAGCTTCACGATAAAGTGCAGACTTATGATGATGAGTATTAGAATAACCAAGATAAGCTTGTAGTTCAGTTAAGGTAATGTATTGGTTATTAATACAATAGTTAAGAATAGGAAAAATACACTCCAGCACTTTAGGTTCGCAAAAAGCAAAAATATATTTAACCATTTCTTGTTCCACTTTTACGCCCTCTCTTTCTATAAGATGCAATCCTAAATTATCTTTATAGCAATAACCTCGTTTTATTAAATCACTAAAATGTCTCTCAACTGTGCGTATAGTGCATCCCATCTTTTCTGCGTAGTGCCTTTTAAGAGAAGGAATTTGATGAGGAAGAACTGGTGAAAGCGCGGCGATATAGGCATATAAAGCGTAATCTACGTGATAATCTAAATTACCCTCACAAGGAAGGATGGGGATTTTCATTATTTTATTCACCTCATTATTATTTTTACACGATTTTAAATTTCCGCTCGCGGAAAAATACTTCTTATAGGACTGATTGGAGAAGACTTCTTTAATACTATTTGAAGCGCCTATAAAACTTTCCTAAGCGAGGATATATTTTTTACCGGAGCGAGGATATAAAACTTTCATATGCAAGGATATATTTTTTCCCATCCGGTGATGAGATTGATGGTCAATTTTATGCAAACCTGATTTTTTAAGGAGGTAGGATATATTTTTTCCCATCCGGTTTAAAATAGGTGAATGACATTTTAAGCCGTCAATCTAAGAATGTATTGGAAAGACCACTAGATTGTTATACACATATGCAAAAAATATATCCTACCTTTATTAAAAATACTTCGCTATTAAAGCTTCCATTTTAGCTTTGTCACAACCTGCAGAATCTAATTCAATGGCTTGGTTTTGCTATGGCAACGCTGGCTAAGGCTGAGGTTCTACAATTTTCTATGTTAAATCTTTAATTGTAGAGGGCCGCAGCTCATCAGTGTGACAAACTAAATAAGTTAAGTAATAAGCTTTATATGCGTTCTTTTTATCTGGCGCTTGTTTCATACGAATTTCAGCTTCTAAAATTCCTTCACGACTAAAACTTTCTAAAATCATTCTAATCATATCATTAACTTGCGGTGATTTTATATTATATTCTAAAGCACGTTTAATATCATTTAGAGTAAAAGAAAAGTCTTCATCTTTATTTTTGTATATTTCCCAACCTTTGCGGAGAAAATTATAAACTCTAACCGCATTAACAGAACGAGTATTTACAAGATAGCGTAATAAATCGCAATCAATTTTATTATATGGAATCTAAGGATTGATAAAATAATAGCAAACTTCTTCCTTTCCGTGAGAAATAATTGTGCTTTTATGTATTAGTAAATCTTGTTCTACCATTTTGCTGATGGTATTATCCACTGTGCGGGTAGTTTTACATTCTAAGATTTTTTTAAGAAAGTCTCTTTCTTTTAAATAATTTAAATGTGTTATGTAAAATTGGTGGCTTTCTTTATCGTAAGTTGCGCGCTGCAGCAAGTATGTGTATAGTAAATCATTGCCGTTTTTATGGCTAAGAAAATCTTTGTTCGCGCTAATGCTACGATAGCGGTCTTCTTGCGGGTCCATAATGTTATCACCTCCTTCATAAAATATGTAATATGGTGATATGATTTGTCTTTGGAGTTATTCTTTTAGGAGGAATTTTTGTATATATAAAAATTTAAAATAAAATATTATTATATATAATATAAAAATTTTATTTATCATAGTGTTCTAATTTTCCTTGGAAACGATGTTCATAGTGTCCTTTTTTGCACAACCAAAGGTGTGGAGATTTTCATATTTGGATTTCAAAATTTGTTAAATAAAAATTTGAAAATTTGACAAATTTATTATATACTATTAATGGTGGAAGAGAACCTTTTCGCAGCTTCACCACCGCTTTCAGGGAAACATAAAATTAAAACCTTACCGCCTATCTTATAGGGGAACTGAAAATGAAATTAAACTCGGAATATTATCGGGGAGAAACAAAATGAAATTAGAAAAGAAAAAAGAAAAGGGAATTTCAAAATGAAATTCCCTTCTTTTATTTAATCTTGTTTTTTCCAAAATTCTTGTGTTTGTCTATTTAAAATTCCTTCTTCGCCGCACTCCCATACGTCAGACAACGAACCATTTATAACACTTGTAATAATTTTATTATACGCGGTATTATCAATAATTGTGGTTGCTAAAAATTCGTATATATTTTCATTTGTAATTGTCTCAAAAGCACACGATATATTTTGAGACTTGTTTTGAGATTTTGGTATCGTTTCTTCCTTTATATTTAATGTCTCAAAATTCCGCGCAGCGGAAAAAGAATTATCATTTTCATTAGCATTCACATTTTCATTCTCATTAACAGTCTCATTATCATTTACATTTACATTAGGTTTTGAGACGGTTTTGAGATTTTGAGACAAATTTTCTTTTTCTTCAAAATTTTTCTCAAAACTATTTTGAGATTCTGAGACACTTTTGAGACAGTTTTGAGAATTCTCAAAAGTGGTTTTGAGATTTTGAGACAAATTTTCTTGTTGTTTATTTGCTTCTTGTAGAAAGCGGTAAAGCGTGGCGCGACTAACACAATTATCTAAGCTCTCTAAAATTTCATCAACAGGCACACCTTCACTATATAGTTGAAGTGCTAGCTCTTTATCAAATTGTTTTTTAGGACGGCCGCCTCGTTTGCCATTTTCTATGTTGTGATTATAACGCTCTCTGGCTCGTTGCATTATAACTAAGTCAGATTCTATATAGTCATATATTTCACTATCTTCATCTGGCTCCATACCATACGCGCCAAAACGTAATAGGGCCATTAACATATCAAGTGCTTTATCTCTTTCTCCTCTGGCAATAAAACGCTCAGCTCTACGGAGAGAAGATTCCAATATAAGGATACTTGTATAATTTTCATTTTGCGGCATTTTGCTTTTCCTCCAAGTAAGCATTTACATTTTGTAATAGCTCTGGAGAAGCAATAAACACATACATATCTAACCAAGGTTTTCTGGGATTGGGCCGCACTTCTTCACAGCGAAATCCAGCTTTTATTAGATAGCGTGCAAGATATGTTGAATATGCGTAATAATATGGTTTTCTCATAATATTATTATTTATCATTTATCCTCCAAGAATATAAATAGATATAATATATCTATTTTATTTATTTTATTATAATTTTCTTTTTCTTAAAAGTCAAATTCTACCCCTAAACAAAAAAAGAAGCGCTTTCGCGCTTCTCTTCCATATTTGTCTTAAGCCTTATGGTAAATCTTCTTACGCTTGTCATTCAGGCTTACAGTTAGCGTGCCATCCTCAACCAGAGTAGTGAGTAGAGTGCCAACTTGCATTAGCTGAATATGTTGCAGCTCAGGAATTTGGTCATAAATTTCCTTGGCGGCTAGACCATCAACAGGATTGGCGGCAACCCAGCTGCGTAGAATGCTTAGGTTAGCTTGCTTGCGGGAAGCAGCAGCTTCCTTGGCGGCAGCGCGTTCAGCAATCTTAGCAGGGTCAGCAACACGACGGCCAGGCTTGGCGGCGTATTCGGCTACGGCCTTGTCAATGTCATAAGCTTCACTGCGAGCGGTAGGAGCGGTATTCTTTGCGGTTACAGTTACAACCACAGGAATGAATAGACCAGTTTCCTCGTCCATCTTGTCAGACATAAAGGCAAAACCGCCGGCAACCTTTTGAGCGTTTTCGTAGCAACCCATTAGCTTCTCTACGACTTCAGCGCGTAGAGCATCACGAACAGATACAGACATTTAATTCTCCTTGCGGCGCTTAATGCGCCCGCCCAGCTTATTGCGGGGCCGGTTTGATTTAGAGTTTTCCTTCTCTTATTTATAAAGCGAGGGAGAGCAATTGAGGAGGTGATTTGTTCCCTCACTTTGTAGATATATTATAGAGGAAATTTTTGTGTTTGGCAAATTTTTTTAGAGAAAAATTTGCAGCTCGTTGGAAAATTTTTGGGGAAAGGAATTTGTGAAAGGAGGGAAAAGTGCAGCTTATCCCAGCTTTTTTCGTAGAGGAACGCAGCTTATTTGGGAAATTGTTGTAGCGGGGTGCGATGTTATTATAAAAGGGGTTGGGGAAAGGATTATCTTCGGTGGAGAAGATGGTTCTATTATAAAGGAAAATTTTGAATTTGTCAAAAATGGGAAGAAGGATGGACAAAAGAGACAGGGGAGGATTTTCGTTATGTTAAACATAAGGAATTTTGGTTTGATTTTTTAAGTGAAGTGTGATATTCTATAGATGCTCAAGAGAGCAGAAAGGAAGTTAAAGCTATGAAAAAGATTTGGGAGATTGATGGTAATCAGTTCTTTGACCGTGAAACAGCAAAGGAATTTTTGGCTATGACTTGGGCAAAAGACCCAGAGAAGTATTTTTGCAACGACGACATTATGTATTATTTCAATGAATATTTAGGCGAACACAAAGATTCTTGTTTAGATTATTGGTTGTTGAAGTTGTCAAAGGCAACGGAGAAACAGTTGAAAGAAATGCAAAGCACTTCCAAGCAATTTGTTAGTGATTTTATTGATGAAGCTGCAGAAGGAACTGTAGATGATTGGCTAGTAGAAGAATAAGAAAGGAATGAAAGATATGAAAAAGTATTGGGAAATTAACGGCAATTGTTTTTCTAATCGTGAAGAAGCAAAGGAATACCTGATTACGCTATGCACTAATGACCCGGAAGAATACTATAATAATGCGGACTTGTGGGATAGTTTTGAAGAATGGTTGCAGGAGAAACATAAGATTTTTTATTATGATTGGTGGGTCGATTTCACAAAGGGAAATGCTTCTAGAATTATTGATGCGGTTTCTCTATTTAGAATGTTTTTGCCGTATTATTGGGAGATAACCGCGGAAGATGTTGTAGATGATTTTATGTGTGAGGAAGAGTAAATCTTCCTCCTTTTTCTTCTTTATGTTAAACATAAGGAAAACAAAAAAGGACTTGATTACTCAAGTCCCCTTACCCAATTATCAAGTTTCTTGTATGCCTTGGCTATGCGCTTTATTGGCACAATGCAACACAACAAAAACAGCAAAGTGTCCGTAAGTGAAAGCACTGGGCAATCTTCTCCCGCAATTTCAAAAGCGGAAGAGATACATTCGGTAAAGTAGAAGGCAAAAAAGATACAAATTAGAATATGCATATGCTTCACCTCATTGCCATAACTTCGTCGTCAAAGTAAGTAATAATAGTACCTTCTTGGAAAGAAGCGGGAGCGCCATTTCCAATATTAACGGCATTGATAGGATAACCTTCTTCATCGTGCATAATGACTTTTTCTGATTGGACAAGTTTGATAAAAAAGTTGTCGCTATAGCGAAAAATTTCACCTTCAGGAAGTTCCTGAAAAGTCCTCTTACAAAAATCTTCGGAAAGAACCTTCATATCTTTCACTCCTTCACTCTTAACTCTGCATCTACAACTTTTACTAAAGTTGATTCTACAAGACAAGCAAGTCTCCCATCATCTAGACCAACAACGGTAGGTGTAGAACCAAATTTATATTGAGGTAAATCTTCACTATGGTCATATCGCAACTTTATATAATATTCATTATTGTATTTGAAAACCGCACCGTTTTTAACATCACTAAAAGGGATTTGTTTGCCATTAACAGCAATAATTCGCATATTCTTTACCTCTCCACTTGAAGTTTTGCAGGAACAAACATCACTTTTGTACCAGCAGGAAAATAAATTAATTCGCCATCTCTCATTCCAACGGCATTAGGGACAAAATTGTCGTTAAAAACAATAACAGGTTCCGATTTTTGCGCGAGCTTCATATAGTATTCATCTTCGTGCTTGAAAATATCTCCCGCGATAATTTTAGAAAATGGTTGAGTTTGATAGGTGTAAATGATTTCCATCTTAGTTCATCCTCCTATAATCACTAACGGTAAGCTCACTTTCAACACAAACGACTTTTTCATCATCTTTAATATAAGCTAAAGCGAAAACCTCTAAACTCAAGGCGTTCGCAACAAAGCCTTTCTCATTAGTAAAAGCAACAGGAAGAGAATACACTTTTACATAAAGTTTGTCGTTATAGTAAAAAGTATCTCCTGCTTTAAGATTCTTAAAGTAGTGAATACCTAATGTGTTTGCATACTTAATCTTCATATTTTTACCTTCCTTTCTGTTCCTTGGAACACTGATATAATATCATAATTCCGCAGAAAAGTAAAGGTCTGTTTCTGTATGTTTAACATAAGGAAACTTTCTCCTAAAATAAAAGGGGACTTGCGTCCCCTCTTACCTTAGCGCTTGGAGTAGCACTTCTTCTTCTCAATCATATTCATTTCGGCAAGCCCTTCCTTCGCAAGCTGGGCAAGGTCTCGGCCTGTCAGCATTGCGCCCTGTGTATTAACGTCAATGCCGTAAATGTCGGGCAGAGCGTTGAAAACCTCGGTGCTGGTGTAGTCGTGGCCATATTCGGCTTCATTCTCCCACCAACGGCGCAGAACCTTCATTCGTTCTTCACGCTTTTCTGCCACGGCGGGGTCTCCACCCTTGGGCGCGGACTTCTTAGCGGGCTTGTTTGCGGCGGCAGTCATTTTTTCTTCGTAAGCGGCCTTCGCCAGTTCCACGTCAAAGCCATCACGAGTTTTCGTTCCTTCAATGTCGGGAATCTTCACATACAACAGAGCCGGAACGGGACGGCCTTCTTCGTCCTTCTTACCAGTATCAAAGCAATAACATTCCTGCTTGGAGTGGAGAACCTTGAAAGCCCCTTCGGGAATACCCACCATAGATTCAGCCAGTGCCAGAACTTCCGCCTTAAAATCCTTTTTCATATGTTTTCTTCCTCTCTGGTTTGTGAGGTGTCCTTCCTCTTTTTTTCCTCTCTCAAGGAACAAATATAGTATAGCAAGATTTTTGTTTTTTGTCAATAATCTTTTTCTGTATGTTTAACATAAGGAAAAAATTTTTACAAAAATGTGGGACATTATTCGTCCCACAAAAGAGAGTTCCGTCTTTTTTCTATCCGTGCGGAATGGTTGATAACTTGCGAAAGATATGGCGTTTGCTGGTCGCAATGTTGGTCAATGTAAGCATTTAGAATATCAAGTGCATTTTGCACCATAGCTGGAGTAATGCGGTTATCATTTGCGATAAATTCGGAAACATAACCAAGTTTTCGGAAGGGGAAAAACTCAATTCCTTCAACCTTCTTGCCACGCTTGAGGGCTTTAAGGAGGATTTCCGTTTCAATTTCTGCGTCCGAAAGTGCTGTGTGTTCTTCAATAAAGCCATATTCTTTATAGATGAAGCGTCTAACATTTTCGGCATTTGTGCTAAAATACATACCAGAAGGAGAAATAAGGGAATGTTCTAAGCAAGCGCGTTTATATGTAGGGGTATTGATAATGTTTTCGCAAGCTAAGCCCCAAATATCCATCACCTTATACTGTTTGTTTCGGAAGGTAAAATGCAAGGGGTCAAAGTCCTTGTCGTTTTTCTTCTTGTAGGGTTGATGGGCGATTTTCCAACAGAGCGCAACCTGATTTTCATACCAACTTTGATAGCTGGGACTAAACAATTTGTTGATATAGAGTTCAGTGAAGTTAATGGCACGAAGGTCAAATTGTTCATTGAAAGCACAAATTAGGTCGCATTGTTCGCAATCTGCAAGGAAGATTTCCATCACCTCATACCAAGGTTTGATGGTTAATTCACCATTGTGCATCATTTCAAGGTAGATAGGCCGCTTTTCTTTATAATAGGCAGTGTTGAAAACGGAGGGTACGGAAAAGGTTTCGGAAATGAGATAATTTTTCTTTTCAATAATACCAGCAGAGCGAGAAGAAATTGTCCAGCCAATATCATAGATAAGCGGACGAGCAATGCAGATTTTTTTCTTCTCGTTGGCAGTCAGATTCCAAGAATCGGGCAGGACTATGGAACAGGTCTCGGTGTCAAAAGTAAGCATTAGTTTCTGTTTAGCCATGGTATCAACTCTTTCTTTGTTTTTCGTCCTTCAAAGGACATTTATTATTATAATGATTTTTAAGAAAAAGTCAATAGGTTTTTTCTTTATGTTAAACATAAAGAATTAGTTTTCTAGCATTACAAATTCCCACTTATAACCATATGCCGTATGTTGTTTTTGTCTGCAAACACGACTAATATTGCCGCCATTTTTAGAACTATCTGTCATTGCTAATGACGCGGCAGAAAGAGAAGGATAAATTTTAATTAGGTTATGTTGTAAATCATATTGCGCGACAGGGGTGATTTTATTGGTTGGAGAATGAAAGAAATAGTCAGGTAAGTTTTCATAATATTCTTCGCTCCAACGAAATTTATTCGCGCTCTTTCTTTCGCCTTTAAGAACTTTAATAATATTTTCATGAGGTGTGCCTGTTGCTCGTTCTGCTTCGCTCATAGAAGAAAAAGTTTGAATATATTTTCCCGCCATATTATATTGATGAATTGTTTTTGCTAAGTATTGGCCCGCGGAACGGGCGATACGAGTAGAACCATTAATCCCATAACAATTTAATGCATTGTCTACAACTTTTTTAGAATAACCAGTAATATTTTCAATTTCCCCAACCGTTTTTCCTTGTAGCCAAAGTTGGCGCACCCAATCATAATCGCTTTTGCAATTACCATCTCCACCGATGGTAAGATTATAGCCGAAATTTTCATTGGTAGTTTGATATAATTTAATATAATACTTTTCTTGGTTATTAGCTTCTTCTAAAGTTAAATTATCTTCTAAAATGTCTTTTTGTATATTATTCCATCCATATTTTTGAATGGCATTATATAATAAAGGGCTATCATGATAGCGGCAACCATTTGCTCCTGCTCTTTCTCTTATACTTTTTTTTGTTTGCCCAATATATTTTTTACCATTAGGAAAAGTATAACAATAGACTTTATAAATATTTTCCATATTTATGTCCACCTCCATAATTTAAGTGAATAACTAAATTAAATTTTAGTATCACTTATCATATTACTTTATATGTATTATGGAGAAAAATTTCATTTTTGTCAAATTTTTCTGTATGTTAAACATAAGGAAAAATAAAAGGGAGAATCAATCTCCCTCAATTTCTGCCATAATGGCGTTATAGATTTCTCGCTTATTCCGTTCAATGAAGTTGCGGGCATATTCTTCTTCACAAGAATAATAGTCTTTCTTGTTCTTCTCTCGTCGCATACCTTTAGCGTGGTCAAAGATATAATGAAGGGCATTTTCTGCGGCGGTGCTTTGTTCCTTGTTTTCTACAGGTAAGTAGTACATATGAAGAATGTCGTTGTCCTTCTGCAAGGAAGAATAGCGCTGACGCAAGTTCTTAGTTTCGCCGCATTTTACACCAGAAGGAAGAATAGCGATATAAACTGCGAAGATAGGGGAAGAATCATTGGAACGAATGGTATCAAGAATGTCATACCATTCTTGCGCGCGTTCATTTGCCCAAGTAGGAAAGAGTTCGGTTTCTTCTACTTTACTACGAGAAAGACGTAGATAAGTTAGAGTATCAAGACGGTGGAAGCAGTAATCAATATAATCATTCTTGTTTGGCTTGTTCTTTCCGCAAGAGCGGCAAACAGCGTTAAACTTTACAGTAGCAACACCAATAGAAGCGCGGTCAGTCAGAGTGGTGGGTTCGTAAGTCTTGAAAATCATGTGTTTAACTTCCTTTCTTTCTTCTGTCCCTCAAGGACAAATTTATTATATCATATCTAGGGAGGAAGTCAATGAATTTTTCTGTATGTTTAACATAAAGAAAATAAGAAAAGGACGATTACTCGTCCTCATTAAGATAATCGCGCATCCAAGTAAGAAACTCATCCAAATGTTCTTCTGGGATTTCGTCAAGGGAACAGTTTTCTTCTTCGCCGTCGTATTCTTCTTCGTTCTCGTCAGGAACAATATTGCCTTCACCATCATCGTGAAAAGTGCCGCCAGCTGCATTTGCAGGCACAACCACACGGTAAAATACGTTCCACCCGCAATGGTTCATCAGCACACAGCACACCGTCTGCGCGGCTTCGGCGGCTTCTTCGCGAGTATTATACTCT
>OJAW01001963.1_pt1 | contig 10989 bp, 10 predicted proteins | sample 1589151 | NCBI WGS metagenome assembly OJAW01 (sample SAMN03283290) | human gut metagenome | biome: human-associated habitat; material: feces | host: Homo sapiens | place: Peru | collected 2012 | reverse complement strand
AAAATATAACTGCAACTATACCATAGAATACAAGCATAAATGTATCTGCATTCCCGCTTCCCATTAAAGCAAATACCGCATACCTTACAAGCATCATTCCGGCAAGAAGTCCGAAAATATTATATATAAGCTTGAAAGTCTTGTACCTGTTATTATCATAATTGCAGGCTCTCATAATTCCTGTTATATATTCTTTTTTGAATTTGGTCTTATTCTTTATTACCATTACTATCTCCTTATATGGTGATTCAGACATATAATAACTGCCTGATACTTTATATGATAACATATAAACATGTCTCTTGGGCAGACGTTTTTTCAATTTTTTTGTCCATTATATTACACAAAGCCCAATGTGCCTCCAATAAATTCTTCACAATTATAGTAACATTTCTTAATATTGTGAAGCAGTTTTGATTATTTATTGGACTTTGTTTACTTTTCATTTAATTATATTTACTTTTTATTTCGACAGTGCTATTTTTAGCGCGTTTTAAGAAATCAAATACGTGGGATTGATTAAAGCACTATTAAAAAAAGCCTATGGCAGAAAGAGGAATTAAAATGGTAAAGACAACTCGTTTAGAATCAGACTCAATAGGAACCTTAGAAGTCCCTGCAGATGCTTATTATGGTGTACAAAGTTTAAGAGCAAAACAAAATTTTCCAATCACAGGTACAAAAATGAATGTGGCTTTTATTAAGAATCTCGCAATTATTAAAAAAGCTGCCGCATTAACTAACTGCAATAGCGGAAAGCTTGAAAATACAAAAAGGAGCTTGATACAATACTTGACCCTTATGCTCTGACAAGCCCTTCTAGAACTGATTCATTAGCAATGTAATATCTGTTTTAGTAAGACCATAAACTGATAAATCGACTTTACCGTCTGTAACCTGAATATTATCAGCCATAAGAAGTTGTGCCTGCTTTGACTCTCCTCCGAATGCAAATTCGACGGAGAGTTCTCCTCTGGAATTAACAACACGATAACAAGGAATATTAAATGGGTCAGGATTTTTGTGAAGTGCATTGCCGACAGCTCTTGACATTTTCTCATTGCCTGCCAGCTTTGCAACCTGACCGTATGTTGCTACTTTGCCTTTTGGTATCTTTTTTACTGCCTCATATATTCTTTTTGTGGGACTGTCAGATACTAAATCATAGCTTTCTGCAATCATTCTTTTTATGTCCTCATCCGGTATTGAACCATCCAGTATTATTGTGTTCCAATGCTCCTTATTCTGATGATATCCAGGTATAACAGACTTATATGCCTGTCTGAAAAAATCCCTCCACTCAGGACTCACCTTCACATTAAGATTAATAAAGCCATTTCTTTCATATGTCCAGAGGAATACTTTTTTATTTTCCTTAAATCTTACTATCTGCCAGTTTGGATCATGAAAAGGTGCCTCAACATAGGTATCCTGAAATGACAAACCATATTCCAATGCTTCCTGCCTTGTTTTCATATATCTCTCCATTCAGTCTGTATCTTATATTTGATATGTGCTAATATTATATATTATAATGTCTTGAATTAAATTTTAAAAAACGTTCATCATTTACGCACATATGACAAAATTTTTGAATTATGTTCTTAACATCATATTAGCACATTAAATTCAGTTACAAAAGTCACATAAATTTTTTATAGAAAATGGGGTTTATTCATTATGAAAAAAAAAAGATATGCATGTATTACAGGCGCAGCTTCAGGTATTGGCTACGCATTTGCAAAGCAGCTTGACAGACGCGGTTATAACCTTATCCTTGTTGGAAGAAATGAGTCTAAATTAAAAGAAGTTTCAAAAAAATTTACAAACAAATGCGAATTCATTGTCTGCGATTTATCTGACACACAAAAATGCATTGAATTAGGCAGAATCCTTAAAGAACGAAATTTTGATGTATTTATTAATAATGCAGGTTTCGGGGATTTGGGCGCGTTTTATGAAACCGACCTTGATAAAGACCTCTCAATGATTAATGTAAACGTAACAGCAATGCATATTCTTACCAAATATGTTTTGCAGAATTTCATGAAAAAAGACTCGGGCTATATATTAAATGTGGCATCAAGCGCAGGTCTTATGCCTGGCGGTCCATATATGTCCACCTACTATGCCTCTAAGGCATATATCACGAGCATGACAACTGCGATATGGGAAGAATTAAAAGAAAATCACAGTAACGTATCTATAAGCATGTTATGTCCCGGCCCTGTTGATACAAATTTTAACAATGTTGCAAACGTAAACTTTGCACTTCCCGGAATTCAGGCATCATATTGCGTTTCTTATGCATTAAAGCAGATGTTCAGGCGCAAATTAACCATTGTTCCTTCTTTGACGATGAAAATAGCAGTAACCGGAAGCCGCTTCCTTCCACGCCGGGTTCTTGCAGCAATAACAGCTAGGCAGCAGCACAAGAAAATGTAATTATATAAAAATATAACTGTAGATTAAGACCAACGTATTTCAGCAGTATAGCCTGATTGCTCCACTGTATAAAAAAAGAAAAACTAAATATGCCTGTTGCTGCTAAATGAATACTTACGTGTACGTCTTATATGCGCCCTCCATGGCGCAATAAGACTTGTGCAACCATCCGTGGTTGCACAACACTGCTTTATTTATCTTCAGGCATATTAAGTTTTTCTAATTTTTATACACAGTCGTAATCAGGCTATACCGCTGAAATACGTTGGTCTTATACCTATATTATATTTTTATATTGGGGGTGCGTGGGTGCTGTCAGAACTTCTGCGTGAAGCTTATGTGGTCGCGCTCTGCCAGCTTTGCATTGTTAAAGAACACCTTTACCGCATCCTGATAGTCTTTCATTTTCTGACTCTTTTTAATTGCTTTGATCTCTTTTTTGCAGTCATCAAATACATAGTCCATGTAGCACCACATTTCTTTCATGCGGTGAATTGCATGCTTGTCTCCCGACATTATCTTTAAGTATTCGTTATATACCGTATCATGGAGCTTATGCATTCTATCCTTATCACAGTCCAAATCCCTTATATATTCTGAAGGGTTATCACTTGTTAAGACATCTATAAGTCCGGGATCTGCTATCAGTCCTCTTCCTAACATAACCGCATCAACGCCGGAATAAGGCTCTATCTCTTCCATAAGCTTAATATAATCTTTTCTTGTAAATATATCGCCATTGTAGCATACAGGCATTTTGCAATTTTTTACAGCTTCTGTAAAAGCCATCATATTAACTGTATTCCTGTAATAATCTGTCCTTACTCTCGGATGAATAATCAGTTCATGTAAAGGATACTTATTGTAAACCTCAAGTATATCTTCAAATTCCAAAGGTGATTCAACGCCAAGCCTTGTTTTTACTGAAATCTTAAGATTATTATCATTTACATAACGGCTTTCAAATATTCCATAAAGGAATTCATCCAAAGCCTTAACATCTTTTAATATTCCTGAACCTCTGTTTTTTGATACAACCGTACCTGACGGACAGCCTGCATTTATATTTATTTCTGAATAGTTAAATTCTTCTTTTAACATTTTGGCAGTCCACAAAAAATCTGACACTTTATTAGTCATTATCTGCGGTACTGCATAAAAATCTTTATTATTATTACTATCTATATCTCTTAGTTCTTTTGCAAGAAATTTCTCAGACTGGTTTGGAGAGATAAAAGGAATAAAATATTTACTTATTCTGCCCTTGCCAAATATCTGCTCGTATGCATTTCTGTAAATGTATCCTGTAAGCCCCTCCATCGGTGCCATGTATATCTTCATTGTAGTCCTCTTATTTAATGTTCTTCAAGCCAGCGCATAGCATTATATGCATAAACTGCACTGCCTTTATACAGAATCTGCTCATCAAATTTAACTTTAGGATGATGCTGTGGATATATATATCCATTTGCCGGTTCTCCGGCAGCAAGTGCTAACATTATGGAAGGAACCTTGTGGCTTATATATGCAAAATCCTCTGAGCCTCCCTGCTTTGATGGCTTGCCTCCTGACATTGCCATAAGCTGTCCGGCACTGAACGCACCTCTCTCACCCAGCAATTCCTTAGTGTAAGAAGAAATGTCTTTTGAAAGTCCTGTGTCATTAACTAAAGTTGGGCAGCCGCTTCCAAATGTTACATAAGCCTCTCCCCTGAATGTTTTTGCTGTACTTTCGCTTATCTCCTGTATTCTCTGTTTAAGATAGCTTCTTGTCTCTTCATTGTAGGTTCTTATTGTGCCCGACATTTCTACTGTATCAGGTATTACATTTCCTGCATTTCCTCCATGTATGGAGCCTATTGTTAAAACTGCCTCATCTAGCAGATTAAGTTCTCTTGCATGAATTTCATGCAATGATGTAATTATATGTGCAGCTATGCTTATAGGGTCTATCCCCTTATCAGGCATTGAACCATGACAGCCCTTGCCCTGAACCTTTATTGTAAAATAATCTGCTGCCGGAGCACTTACTCCTCCATCGCACACGATTACTGTTCCCGAAGGCATTGGCATTGCTGCCGATACATGTATCATAAGAGCTGCATCAACCTTAGGATTTTCTAGGAGTCCTGCTTTAATCATATCATCAGAGCCTTCAAATATCTCCTCTGCCGGCTGAAAATCAAGCTTTACTGTGCCTTTCAATTCATTTTCATGCTGTTTTAATATCCTAGCCGCACCAAGAAGCATAGCAGTATGCATATCATGTCCGCAAGCATGCATATTTCCGTTATCTGAAGCAAATTCAACACCCGACTCTTCCTTTATCGGAAGCGCATCCATGTCTGCTCTTAACATGAATACCTTCCCTGTGTCTTTTCCTACGGTGACAGTAAGTCCTGCCTTACCACATTCAGCCGGTTCAAGTCCCATTTTTTCAAGCTCATTTTTTACAAATTCAAATGTATTTTTAATATCGAAACCTGTTTCGGGGTTTTTATGAAGATGACGTCTTGTCTTTATTATCTGTTCTTCATATGCCTTTGCTTCCTGCATTATCTGCTCTGCATCCATCATTTACATCTCCTCAATTCTTGTCATTGCATTTAACATCATTTCTTCGGTCACCTTATATGGATAATGTGCTACATCTGACATATTTCCAACTCTGGTTACCATTTCTTCAAACTGTTCTTTTGTAATGTCTATATCTTTTATGTGAAGAGGAAGTCCAAGTGATTTATTGAGTGCATATATTTTTTCAAATTCTTCTTCCTGTCCGTCAACCATCAATGCATATAACACACCAAAGCCGACAACTTCACCATGCAGATGTTCTTTTTCTATTACAGGATAACTTGTAAGCGCGTAAAAAATAGCATGTGCAAGTCCACTGTTATAATCAGGTGTGAAATCTCTTGTTAAAAATATTGATGCTATTCCTGTCGTTACAACTATCGCAAGTACAACCTGTTCAAGTTCTTCTGATACTTTATTATTCTTATTGTCTTCATATGCCTTTGCTCCAAAATCGACCAATGGGTCAAGACACATTTTGCTGACTGCCACACCAAGTGCTGTAAAATGCTGAAGTTTCTCATTTCTTGAAGATATAGCAGCCTCATAGTATTTAGCATAAGTATCCCCAATTCCTGCCCACATATACCTTTCAGGTGCATTTGCTATTATCTGTGTATCAATAAATGCATGATTAGGAGGACAGGTATAAAAATGTGGTTTTAAGAATGTTCCGTCATCATTATACATTATTGAAACCGAAGTTACCGCAGCGCAGTTAGATGCTATAGTTGGAAATGTAAATACCGGCTTATTATCATCAATGCAAAGACATTTGCAGGTATCTATGCATTTGCCTCCGCCAACAGCAAATACCATATCGGCTTCCTTGTATTCCATAAGGCCTCTTAAATGCTCAACTGTACTGTATGTACAGTCTTTGCCATAATATTCATGTCCTGTAACCGTAAAGCCTGCCTCTTCTATCGCAGGTAAAAGCTTCTTTTCTGCTGCCACATAAGCTTTCTTTCCGCTTATTATAAATACTTTCTTTCCATATGGTGAACATATCTTTTGTATTTGTCCGTATATATCATTGCCAATTGAATAGCTTGGCAGATGCATTTCATAATTCTCCAGTTTCAAGATAATCACTCCTTTTCGTCAGCCAACAGTATTCTGTCATTGTCAAAATCTTTCTGTCTCTTTGCCGAATACATTTTAATAAGGTCTTCTTTTGTCATGCTGTCTCTTTCTTTTCCAGCAATATCAAGGATTATCTCGCCGCCATCAAGCATTATTGTTCTGTTTCCTGTCGTTAATGACTGGCTTAAATTATGTGTAATCATAAGGGTAGTTATTTTATTTTCATTAACTATTGTTTTAGTTATTTCCATTACCTTAGCTGCTGTAGCAGGATCAAGGGCTGCTGTATGCTCGTCAAGAAGCAGAAGCTTAGGTATTGACAATGTACACATAAGAAGTGTTACAACCTGCCTTTGTCCTCCTGACAAAAGACCTATTTTAGTCTTCATACGGTCTTCAATTCCCATATTGTATCTTGCAAGATTCTCCCTGAAAAATTCTGTCTTTTTTCTGGTAACAGCAAGAGATAAAGGGGATGAATGCCTGCCGGAACGTGTATATGCAAGAGCAAGATTTTCTTCGATTGTCATATTAGGTGCAGTTCCCCTCATAGGGTCCTGGAATACTCTTCCAATAACCCTTGCTCTTTCATGTTCATTTTTGTATGTTACATCTTCGTTATCAAGTATTATATGTCCTTCATCCACCCAGAACGAGCCACAGATTGCATTAAATAATGTACTTTTTCCGGCTCCGTTAGAACCAACGATTGTTACAAACTCTCCATCTTCAAGCTTTATGCTTAAATTCTTTAACGCTATATGTTCATTTACGGTTCCCTTTTCAAAAACCTTAGTTATATTCTGTATGTCTAACATTACTTTCCTGCCCTCCTCTGCCTGTTTCGTGCGATATTTTCTTTGATTGCAGGTATTGCCAAAGTAATGGCAACTATTAAAGCGCAGGTAAGCTTCATTAAGTTGGCACTTTTATCTCCGAATAAGTTTTCTCTTATTACAAATGCAACTATCAGCTTATATATAACCGAACCCGTAACAGCCGATATAATTCCTACTGTGACGCTTCTTCTTCCAAATATAGCCTCACCGATTATAACTGCTGCCAATCCGTATATTAATGTTCCGCTTGCTATATTAATATCCGCGTAGCCAACACTTTGTGATGCAAGTGCACCGGAAAGTCCTATTAACGCATTTGCAAGCATGAGTCCTGCTGTTTTGGTTTTATTTACATTTATTGAGGATGCTCTTACCATATCAGGGTTATCACCTGTTGCACGTATTCTTAGTCCCATATGTGTCTTAAAAAATGCAATTACAAGTATAAGTACTATCAAAACTATTATAAGGCTCACTACTGACTTGATTACGCTTGTTTCAAACTGTCCTCTTATTCCTAACAATTCTTTTATTTTATCAAATATTGTTACTTTACCATAACTTAAGTTAGTTGTTGCCCCCTTCTCTGTCATAGAATAAAGCACCAGATTAATTGAGTATAATCCACTCATTGTTATAATTCCGGCAAGTACAGGATGTACATTTAACTTTGTCTGTAAAAATCCTGTTATAAGTCCGGCAGCTGCACCGGCAAATATTCCGACAAATAATGCAAGCACAGGATGACCCGAAAGTGCCACGAGTACAGATACAACAGCACCTAATCCAAAACTTCCTTCTGTTGTCAAATCAGGTATGTCAAGTATTCTAAGTGATATGTATATTCCCAGTGCCAGAAGTCCATATATCAGACAGTCGGGTACATTTGATAAATAATACTGAAACTCAATCATATTTTTCTCCATATAATAGATGTATAAATTATTCTACAACCTTTATTTCTACTGATGTCTTTATTGCATCCTTAGTTATTCCAAGGGCATCCATTGCTTTCTTGTTAACTGTGCAGTAATCAACTCCTACAACCTGTGTTGGAATTTCGCTTACTTTCTTTCCGTTCTCAAGATATTCTATTGCCATATCTGCTGTCTTTCTTCCGATGCTCTTATCATCTATTGCAAGTGTTGCAAAGCAGCCTGACGCTACTGTTGTTGCTGATGAACAATATGTAGGTATCTTCTTATCATTGCAGATTTCTACAAGCTTTGAGATTCCGTCCTGAATTGTTGAATCATTTGGTACAAATATAGCATCTGCACCTTCATTTATAAGTGCATTAGTTGCTGTTTCAATATCGTTAGATGTAGGCGCTGTTTTTACAACGTACTTAATTCCCTTTGAATCAAGATATTTCTTACTCTCTTCGATTGTATTAGTGGCATTGTCCTCATTACCGCTGTATATAAGTCCGAATTTCTTTGCAGGTGTTGTAGACTGTGCCAGCTCAAATATATCTGATACAGGAATCGCATTAGAAGTTCCTGTTGCGTTCTTATCAGGCTTATTAAGATCTGTTATAACTCCTGCCTTTACAGGTGCTGATACTGCGCAGAAGAATACAGGTGTCTTTGCTTCTGCATTAACAATTGCCTGTGTTGATGGTGTAGCTACTGTAAATACTAAATCATATGAACCATCTGTCATATTGCCTACTATAGATGTAAGTGCCGATGTATCTCCGGCAGCACATTTGTAATCAAATATTGTGTTGTCGTCTGTATAACCTTTGGCTTTCATTTCCTCTAAGATTCCATCTCTCATGTCAGTAAACGCACCATTTTCTACCATCATTACAATACCTATCTTTTTCTTGCCGTCTTTAGCTGCACTGTTAGAACCACAGCCTGTAAATACACATGCTGTCATAACAAGTGAAAGCAGAACACATAAAAACTTTTTCATAATTTAATTCCTCCAGTTGATCTATAAAAATGTTAGCTAATATTATACCAAAACCATAGTAATACTGCAAGAAGCAAAGAAAACTCCATATGATTCAGATTATAAATCATATGGAGTATATTCCCATTTAAATATATTTATTCTTTTTATTCTTATGCCATGCCGTTTACTGTCTTGTACTTATATAACATTTCTGCGTGATTCTGTTCTTCAACCTGAATATCGGCAAGAAGCTTCCTAATATCTGCATCCCCAAAGGAAAATACGTTGGAATTGTATTCTGAAGAAACCATCTTCTCTGTTCCAATGCTGTCTGTTGCAAGAAGGCAGTCGTCTTTTTTATCCTGCGCATCACTCATAACATCATATGTTGCCTTAGGCGAGTAATCCTTCCCCTGACTGTCATTGCAGTCACAGCATGGCACCTTTCCTGAAAGTACTTCATTTAATGACTGAAAATGTTTTTCTTCATTCTTCTCAAGTTCCTTGAACAAATCTTTTAATACAGGGTCTTTTGCATCATTACTGTATTTTTTGTATTTGTCCATACATGTCTGTTCCTGGGTCTGAAGATCCATAATAACTGTTCTTTCTTTTTCTGTTAAATTCATAACAATCCTCTTTTCCGCAGTTTTTTCTGCATATATTTTTCCAATGACAGTTTTATTATGGGATTGTTTTGTAAATTTTATTCAGTAAATTCCTCTTCCTTGCGTGTTAATCTGTTTATGGTTTTAAATAATTTATCAAGGTCTATTGGTTTTGATATATGGGCATTCATTCCATTTTCAAATGCATTCTTTCTGTCCTCTTCAAATGCATTCGCAGTCATTGCAACAATTGGAATGTCCCTTATCGGCTTAGGCAGTTTTCTGATATATCTGGTTGCCTCATATCCATCCATAACCGGCATCTGTACATCCATAAGAATTATGTTGTAATATCCTGGCTGTGAATCTTCCACCATCTTAATTGCATTTTTACCATTTCCGGCAGTTTCAACATTATAACCTTCTTCTTTAAGGATTTCTTCTATTATTTCCCTATTATACTCGTTATCCTCAACAACAAGTATTCTTATCTCCTCAGGAAGGCTGTTTAATTCTTCATTTTCTTTTATTTCCGTAAGATTGCATTTTTTCTTAAATCTCATAGGGTCTGTTTCATAGTAGCTGTTATAAACCTGTGTCTCTGAATGTTCAAACTCTATTGTTATTGTTATCTGCGTTCCTACGCCTTCTTCACTTATTATGTCTATGCTTCCGTTCATCATATCAACAAGCTGCTTTGTTATCGACATTCCAAGTCCGGTTCCATATACTCCGCTTACAGTTGATGTTCTTGCCCTTGTAAACGGTTCAAATATATGCTTTAAGAACTCTTTATCCATTCCTATTCCCGTATCTTTTATTATAAACCTGTAAATTCCTTTTTCTTCTGAATTAATCTTATCTTCACTCACAAGTATGGTTATCTGTCCGTCCATAGGAGTAAATTTAACAGCATTGCTTATGCAGTTGGTAAGTATCTGATTTAACTTAAGGTAATCACACATTACTGTATCACTATCAACTTCAACCCTGGTTCTCAACTTAAGATTCTTTTTCTCGCATTCTGACTGCATCATAATCTTAATATCTCTTAGTGTTGCCGCTATGCTGCATTTTGAAAGCTTTATTTCTGACCGTCCGCTTTCTATCATGCTCATATCCAAAACGTCATTTATTAAATCAAGAAGATGCGAGCTGGAATTTAATATTTTCTCTAAATAATTCTTTACAAGTACTTTATTATCAATATGTGAATTGGCTAATGACGCATATCCTATAATTGCATTCATTGGTGTTCTCATATCATGTGACATATTTGATAAAAATATAGTTTTAGCTTTGCTTGCAAGCTCTGCCTGTCTTAGGGCTGTTTCTACAATTCTTTTATTTTCCATTTCGACACGGACTTCTTCACTTACATTTCTAAAACCTATTACTACTTCTGAAACCTCCCGGTTGTCTCCAATACGCACAAACTGTGCCTGAAAATATTGCAGTTGTCCGTTTTCATCATAGAAATTTTCATTACCAAAAAACACATTGTCATTATGCAGCTGTTTTTTTATATAA
>OJAW01001952.1_pt1 | contig 11027 bp, 10 predicted proteins | sample 1589151 | NCBI WGS metagenome assembly OJAW01 (sample SAMN03283290) | human gut metagenome | biome: human-associated habitat; material: feces | host: Homo sapiens | place: Peru | collected 2012 | reverse complement strand
ATGAGAACGGTACTTGAGCACCAGCTCTTGAATGCATTGTATTTAAATTATGAACAAAAGCTTCCATAGCTTGATAAGTAATACGATCTGTCTTTTTAATTGCTTTATCATATGCTAAAGTAAATAGTCTTTTTAATTCTGATGATTCTTTCGTAAATCTATCAAATATACTTAGATCAACTTCAATACTATCTAATTTATCTATTTCTTTTACTACCGAATTAAAATTAATAAATAAACCAAATTCAGAATAATCAAGTAAATCTGATAAAGTTTGTTTAAATTGCTTTTTGAAAGTTTTTAAAACTCCAGGTGCTAAATAATAATCAAATGCCGGAACGCTTTGTCCACCATGTTGATCGTTCTGGTTTGACTGAATAGCAATAGCTGCTAATGCAGAATATGACATTATATCATTAGGTTCTCTTAAATGACCATGTCCTGTAGAAAAACCATTTTTAAATAATTTTTCTAAGTCTATTTGCATACAAGTAGTTGTACCCATTGGCATAAAGTCCATATCATGTATATGAATATCACCATCTTCATGAGCATCAGCAAATTTTTTCTTCATTAAATAAGATTTAGCAAACTCTTTTGAAATAGTTGAACCATATTGAAGCATAGTACCCATGGCAGTATCACCATCAACATTTGCATTTTCTCTTTTTAAGTCCTCTTCCCCAGAAGATTTAAGCCCTAATCCTTCGATTGTTTTTAAAAATTTATGTTTCTTTTTATCATCAAAGAACATTTCCCTAGATTGAGCTCTTTTTTCACGATAAGCTTTAAAAGACTCATATACATCTTGATATCCTTTTTTACTTAATTCATCCTCAATCATATCTTGAATATCTTCAATTTTTATTTTTTCTTCTTCTTTATAGTCTTTTTCAATTCTTTTAATTACAGATTGAAAAACTTTTTGAATATCTTTTTCATTATAAATTCTTTCTTCTACATTTTCATGGTCATCAGGTCTATTAATATTATCAAAACCTTTTTTAATTGCCATAGCAATCTTAGTACCATCAAAATCTACTTTTTTTCCATTTCTTTTAACTACTTTTAAATTAGTTAAAACGTCCTCACATACTGTCATAATTTTACCTCCAATATTACCTTTCTATAACTAAAGTTTAAGATTATTTCTTTACAAAGTCAATTAGTTTTCAATACATTTTTTATCTTTTTTTTGCATCACTTTTTAAAACCCTTATAAATCAAGAAAAAAGTCGAAAAATTTGTTTTTTGTTCGATTTACACTTTAATTTTTTTCACTTTTTTCAAACTTTTTGCGAACTAGAAAAAACAGATATTCCTTGATATACAAGAAAAATAATCAAAAAGCATTTTTACAAAAAAAGCAAAAAAGTTATTTTTCTAAAAATCAAAGTTTTTTGTTTTTTGAATTTTTTAACATTTTGATTTTAATATTTTCTTGATTTTAAAGGAAAATTATTAAAAAGCATTAAAAAAAAGAATAGTGTAAAGTACCATTCTTTAGTTTACAGTGTATTAGACACTTCTATATATTATAATATTCCCTAATTTGTTTCTCGATTTCATCGGCAAGTTCCTTTTTTTCTTTTAAAAGAAGTTTAACATTTTCCTTACCTTGACCAAGCTTCTCACCTTTATATGCAAACCAAGCTCCACTCTTATCTATAATATTAGCTTGAACACCTAAATCAACTAACTCTCCTTCTCTGCTTACTCCCTCACCATACATAATATCCACAGTAGCAGTTTTAAATGGAGGTGCAACTTTATTTTTAACAACTTTAATAGTAGTTCTATTACCTACTATACCATCCCCCATTTTTAAGGCCTCACTTCTTCTTACATCAAGTCTAATAGAAGAATAGAATTTTAATGCCCTACCTCCAGTAGTAGTTTCAGGATTTCCAAACATTACACCAACTTTTTCTCTTAACTGATTAATAAATATTGCGATAGTATTAGTCTTATTAATTGTACCAGATAATTTTCTTAAAGCTTGTGACATAAGCCTTGCTTGAAGACCAACATGTGAATCTCCCATTTCTCCATCTATTTCAGCTTTAGGAACTAATGCCGCAACTGAATCTATTACAATTATACTAATAGCATTACTTCTTACCAATGCCTCACATATTTCTAATGCTTGTTCTCCAGTATCAGGCTGTGATAGTAACAATTCATTAATATTAACTCCTAAATTCTTTGCATAGTTAGGATCTAATGAATGTTCTGCATCAATAAACGCAGCCCTTCCACCTCTTTTTTGAACCTCAGCTATAGCATGTAATGCAAAAGTAGTTTTACCACTAGATTCAGGTCCATATATTTCTATTATTCTACCCTTTGGATATCCTCCTATTCCAAGCGCTATATCTAAAGCCAAAGATCCACTAGGAGATGTATCAATTTCCATATGCCTATTATCCCCTAATTTCATTATTGATCCTTTACCAAATTGTTTTTCAATGTCATTTAATACTTGTTCAAGTGTCTTATCAGTATTAACCTCACTTTTTGCCATTTCTATTTCCTCCTATTTCTTTATAATTCTATGTTACACTATTTTTTTTAAAAAATCAATACTTTTACGAACATTTGTTTAAAATATTTATAAATATAAAAAGAGCCATTAAATAGCCCTTATTCCCAATAATTATAATGTCTTCACTACTTCATAATAACAATTTACAAATATTTTTGCAAGAAAAAAGTAAGTTTTTCTTACTTTTGATCAAATATTAATGATTTATTCATTGTATAGTATTGTACCATTGATATTATAGACATAATAGCTGCAAAATATAATAAGAAATCAGCAACTCTTAAATTAATAAGCTCGAATGGCAAATTGTTAAAGAATATAAGAGTTGTACCAATCATTAAAGCAGCAGTCTTAATTTTACCAGATTTGATTGCAGCAACTACTCTACCACGTGATGCGGCTTCCATTTTAATTGCATTAACAACTATATCTCTTAAAACAATAACAACTGGTATTATTGGATTAATAAATCTAAGAGAAGATAAAATTATTAAAACAGAATTAACTAATACTTTATCAGCTATAGCATCAAGCATCTTTCCTGTATTTGTAATAAGGCCATATTTCCTAGCAATATGTCCATCTAAAAAGTCAGTCAAACTAGCAATTATAAATATAATTCCACCAATCACATATTTTAAATTTAGAAGTACACTTCCAACATAGAAACTTGGAAAATGGAATCCTATTCTATCAAACGGAAATAATAATAATATTATAAGTAAAATACTAAGTATTATTCTAGTAATTGTTAATTTATTTGGAGTATTCAAACTATATCACCTCTATTATGAAATCACTCTTAAGTTCCCTATTAGTAACATTATCTTTAGGCATCATGATAGCCCTTATAATTAATAATAATGCTATTAATATTAAAAGTAGAATTAAACAAGCACCAACTTGTTTAGTATATTTTTTATTTATTATATAAGTTTTCTTTTTAGCTGCAGTATATGGGGAAGCCACTTTTTTAGCTTCTTCTTTAGACTTTTCCTCTTCTTCAGCTTCTAATATATCTTTTAAGCTAATTTTAGAAGTATGTTCAAACAAAAAGTCATTAAATTCATCTACTACTTTTTCAGGATCAAGCCCTAAGTATTTAGCATATTCCTTAACTTTATCTTTTAGTTCGTACATATCTCTAAATGCTCTGGTGTTTCCAGATTCTATATTAGAAATAGTAATCTCAGGAATTTTTAAGTCTTCGGCTGCTTCTGCTATACTAACATAGTTATTTTCTCTAGTTTCTCTTAAATATTCACCAAGTTCTTTCACTATAAACACCTCGTTTAAAAAAACAAAATAATATTTTATAAGCCATGTTCTGTTCCTAAAAAGGCGACAAACATTTATCTACCGTTACCGGTCCCTGATTTGGTTCAATTTCCTCCTCAAAGCTCCCCTACCAATATTTGGGTTTCTCACTTGTGGGGTTTACCCGTTCCATTTCCTCTGTTTCCAGATTCTTCGTCACTATGGCACTTTATAACTACTAAAGTCATATCAATAGACTTAGACTCTTTCATTGCCGTTAGCTAAAAGCTACCTGAAGTTATTTTTTCCTTCAGCACAAACACTAAAAGCATCTCAGCTTTTGTGAGCATGGACTTTCCTCTATATTACAAGAATATAGCGTTTGTCAAAATATTATTCATCTTTTCCGTATACTATTTTTTCTAGTTGAGCAAGACGTTTCATAACGTCAAGATTTGTATTAGTAGCCCCTAAAGTATCATTATCACTTGCACCCTTAGCTATTTCAATACTAGTCTTTAAATTACGAATTTGTTGTTTAAGTTCAACTATTTGTTCATTTAACTCTTCTTTTTCTTTTTCATTATCTCTAATTATTTTAAAAAGGGCTTCATAATCACCAATAATAATATCAAGAAATTGATCTACTTCTTTTAATCGATATCCTCTTGTATCAATTTTAAATTCCTTTTCTAAAATATCTTGTGGAGTTAAAGTAACTTTATTTTGAAACATTTTCTTCACCAATCCCTTATGTTTATATTATCACAAATAAACTCAAAATTGTCAATTACTAGTCATAAAAGTCATCAAAGTAATTGTCATTATCATCATCTATATCGTTTATTGTTAAATCAATATTATTAACTGTATCCTTATTAACATTAGTACTAGATAAATTAGAATTCTGTTCCACAGGAACATATTGTTCAGTTTCTTTTAATATATCAAATGGAGAAAAACTTTCCACAGGTTTATTGCTACTATTATTTTTATCCACAGTATCTGTTGATAAATTAATAACACTTGGTATGCTTAAATCAGGTCCAGTATCATTAATATCAAGAGTCTCTATAGTAGAATTATTAACATCCTCTCTAGGAGGCTTAATATCTAATATTTCACCAGGTTTAATATTATCATGATTATTATCCATAGACAAATCTAAAGTCTCAACAGCGGGCTTTAAAATTGGCACTGGAGTATTGCTTGTAATTATAGGTTTAATAATATCCGTTTGCTTTTCTATATCCGAATTAAATGGTTTAATATCCGGAGTAATAGGCTTCATATTATACAAACTATTATCAATGTCAATATCATTATTACTCAAATTAATTTTAGAATTAATTAACCCTTCATCAAGTGGTTTAACAACCTTGTTTGAATTGTTATTTTTAGGTTTAATAATAGGACTTACAACATCATTAACATTATTTATAGGATCTATATTATTCGTAACAACATTATCACCAATATGATTATTTATATTATTAAAAATATTATTATTAAAGTTACTATTAATATTACTATTTATATTAGTATTTATGTTGCTATTGATATTATTACTTACAGTATTATTTATATCGATATTTTTATCTTCTATAGTTAATGGTTTAACTAGGTCTTGAGAACTATTATTATCAAGATTATTCTCATTGTTTATTGGCTCAGATACCATAAGCTTTTTATCTTTTTTATTAAATGAAAATTTACTTAATCTATCTATTATAAAGATAATTAGTTTAATACCCATTCTAATCCAGAATAAATAACTACTAATTTGAATTAAACTAGTTAAATTAGTATTTGAATATAATGAACTTCTAGTAAATATATCAATATTATTAGTTATAACTACCCTAATTATCAAGAAGAACAAAAACTGAAAAGCAAAGAAATAAACAAGATTTAAAATTTGATACCATTTACCCCTTTTAGTATCTCTAGTATTCTTAATAACATTTCTAAGAATACTGAAATCAGTTATTAAAAGCGTTGCAATATAAACATAACAAGATGGAAAGTAAATAACTGAAATAAAATTCTCAACTATTTTATCTAGTTTTTCTACAAAAAAAGAGAAATGGGATATTGGTAACAACAGAAGTGTAACAAAGTATATAATTAATGAAGTAATCTTACCCTTTTTTGATTTTCTAAAATAGAAAAAAATCATAATTATTAACAGAAATGCTGTTAAAATTAAGATTTCAATAAAAAAAGGAATTGACGCAATTAAATTTAATACTTTAATTATACTCTGTAAAAACGTTACCTTTTCCATTTCTTACACCCTTTTATATTCTTTCCGCTATATAAACTGTCTGTGATTTCTTATTTCCCTTAGTACAAGTTATTAAAGCTAAAGTAGTTTTATCAGGGTCTCTATATATGGTTACATAACCTTGTTTTTTTTGTTTGTATATCTTAACTATCTTATATGTATACTTTACCCCTTTATATGATACATACGCTTTATCACCAACATCCAATTTATATAAATCTTTAAAATAAGCAAGTGGTCCACTACCAGAGTGTGCAGCTAAAATAAAGGCACCCTTCTCAACATCTGGGTATACAGAAGTTTCTATTATAGTAACATTATAATTAATGTCATTATATTTTGAAGAAGGATCAACAAAACCTTTTTTAACTTTAATCTTTGGTATTTCAAGTGTACCTATATATGAATTCCTACCAGAAGAATTATTACTAGGTTTGCTTGTACCACCATTACTAGGCTTACTATTATTTCCCTTATTATCATCAGAAGAAGATGGTGGTTCATCTTCTTCTGTGACATTATCTAATCTATCCAATGTATTTCTATCATATATTTCAAAAGCAATATTATCATATGCTTTTTCTTTCTTAGAAGCAAGATAAGAGCTAGATATTAAGAACAACCCACCTACTATAGAAAGTACGGAAATCGTAATAATTATCTTATCTTTTTTAATAATTAACCCTCCTTCTTCTTAAGAAAGATTAATGCTCCTACTCCACCAATCATCAATACTGCACCAGCAACAATGATTATTACAGAAGTACTTGCAGCTGTATTTTTAACATGAACAACCGGAATATTTGCAATTGAGATTACTCTAGAAGTTTCATCAGCAGACAATTTAAATTTAATCTTCTCTGATTCAACTTTGTAATTGTTAGGTACTTTTGTTTCTTTAATAGTATAAGTTACACCAGTTTTAAGATTAGTAATAACTTTTACTTCATCAGTTGTATCCCATTCTTCTACTAATTTACCTTTATCATCAAGTAATTGTAAATGAGCGCCCTTAAGTGCATTACCAGTTACTTTGTCATATTTGAATACTTCAATATGAGGTTTAGTATTTTCAATTTTAATTTCATTAGTATTACCTACAGTAAATTCAATTGGAACAGGATTTGATACATAACCCTCTGGTACTTTTGTTTCTTTAATTACATAAGTTTTGCCAGCTGTTAATTTTGCCTTAATAACATATTCTTTACCATCAGTTGTCCAAGTTTCAAGTACTTTATTATCATTTTCAGGATCAATTAATTGTAATTCTGCACCCGAAAGTTTTTCACCAGTAATTGAATCAACTTTAACTATTGTTATTTTCATTAATTCATCTTTCATTTCAACCTTAGAAGTACCATTTTCCTTGACTTCAAATTCAACACATTCAGCTGTTAAATATCCATCTGGAGCAGCTTCTTCACAAAGTTTATATCCTTTTCCAACAGGTAAACCAGAAATCTTTTTTGTCTTACCAGTAGATGTCCATTCTTCTATAGTTTCACCATTAGGACTAACAACATATAATTTAGCACCTGCAAGTTCATTAGAACCAGTTATATCAGTTTTAGATATTTCAACTTCAGTAGGAAGATCAGTCATAGTAACAGTTATACTTTGACCACCTAAGAATGGAATATCAGCATGTTTTTGATAACCATTTGGTGCGCTAACTTCTCTAAGAATATATGGTCTGTTTTTTACTAATCCCTCAACAACTTTAACTGAACCATCAGTTACCCATTTCTCTACGACTTTTTTATTAGTAACATCAATAATTTCTAATTCAGCGCCTTCTATTGATTTTCCTTCTTTATTTTTCTTATCAAACTTAGTCTCAGTTTTTTTATTAGAAAATTCTACTTGAGTTGCCTCAATTCCCTTTTCTATTGTTATTGTTTTACAAGGAATTTTGCTTTCATCAAATTCATAACCTTCTGGAGCTTTAATTTCACAAATTAAATATTTCCCTTCAGTAAGGTCAAGAGTATACCATCCATCTTTATCTGTATCTTTACCTGTAGTCCATGTTTTAATTGATGCTATGTTTTTAATCACATCTTTTCCAAATTGTAGTAAATTACCCCAAATGGAAGTACCGGCATCAATTGAAATGCTAGTAAGCGGTTTGATTGACATAACTGCGCCATCAAGAGTTTCACCAGTTGCAACATCAATTTTTCTTACCTTATACTTAGTTTTGTCCTTTAAAGCATTGTTAAATGTAAAAGTAGCAGTTTGTCCAGCATTAATAGTTTGAGTCTTAGGTTCAAGTTTAATGTATTCGCTTGGAATATTTAATTCTTCTACTGTATAAGTACCAGCTTCAATATTAGTTAAATTTATTTCACCTTTATCATCTGTAGCTATAGTCTCATCATACTTATTACTACATTTAGGACAAGTAATTCTAAATTTAATTCCTTTTACTCTTCCATTATTAGAAGAATCTGTTTTTTTAATTTTTAATCCAGTAACAGTTGTACCTATATTAAGTTCAGATTCAACATTATTAATATCAGGAACACCAATGATAGCCTTTTGAATTTTTGAATTAGTTGACTCAATTACACTACCCTTAGTAATTATTTTATTTTTCTTAACTAAAGTAACTTTACCAGAAGCAGCTTTATCAGAAGATATCTTTAAAGTTGAACCAGATTTAGTACAAGTCGCTTTTTGGCAGATGCCAGTCTTTTGAATTTCCATTTTTTGTAAAACATTTCTACTATCATTTAATGTAAGTTCATATTTTTTTGTTGAAGCGTTATATTCTAATTGATAATTACCTCCATCAAAACTAGGTTTAGCATCATGAACTTTAGCATTGTCAATAATTGTGTTATAAGCCTTTTTTATACCAGAGTAATTAATATCCTTATTAGTAGCGCCTATCCACATATTATATAAAGTTCTATTACCAGGTACATATTCAGTAAGAGTAGTTCTATAACCCTGTTGAATTTCCCAGATAAGAACTTGAGTAGCAATGTAGCCTTCATAATTAGAACTAAATGCTAAGTAATTATTTGGATATCCATATAATAAAACTAAAGAAATAAGTTTTCTTTGAGATGCAGATAACTTTGTCCAAAAATTACTACTATTTGGTGCAAGCACATTTCTTGTATCCTTTGTTTGTCCATTTGGTCCTTTATATTCTAGGAAAAGAGGCGTAGATGGATCTAGACAAAATGCACAATATTCTCTATTACTTCTACATTTACCACCAGCATTAATAAATACCAAATAGTTTTTTCCTTTTTTCAAAGTTCCATTTTTTATAGAAACATTGTTTTTAGGTTGTAAAGCCTTTTGATAAGCATCTGGCTTACTTCCTCCATTAAAATAATCGTAAGAAATTTGTACTGTTTTAGTAGTAGCATTCTTACCTATACCTTCAATTAAATTTTTCCCTACACTAGAGAAATTAAACAACAAACCTGTTAATAATATAACAAGCATTAATCCGATGGCTCCTACGAACCACCACTTCTTTTCTTTTATTTGTTCCATATTCTCACTCCTATTATCTAAAGTATACAACATTAGAAAATAAATTTCAATATAGATTTACAATTTATACAAAAGAAAAATTCTAACCCTATGTTAGAACTTTCCATATAATATATTTGATTTTTTCTTTTGCTTCTTATTATCAACACTTAGTACATCAAAATAATTAGTACAAAAAACCCCTAAACCAAGAAAACTATCAGGAGAAGATGGACCAGTAATAAGCTTATACCCTTTATCCACATATTTTCTATAATATCTATAGTCATCACTATATGGATCATTAAGCACATCAAAACTAATAACATTGCCCATAAAAGCACCCATATTTCTAACTACATAACAATCAAATTCATAATCAGGCACAAACCCATATTGCTTCATAAAAATATTATAATCATCCATCTCATCATCACTTAATGGAATATTTTTAAGACCATTATCATCTTTTATTAATTTTTCACCATAAGTACAAGATAAAAAACCATCATGCTTCATATAATAATTCCTCTCTTTTTCAAGATTATTATACACAAATTACCATTATTTACAATATAAAATAACACACCTTAAACAAGTATTTGTAAAAAATGCATATAATTAATTGGTGATCGCATGAACTTTGCATTTTTAGTAAGTTTTTTAGCTAGTATTTCTACACTCTTAGGAGCCGCTGTATTATTCATTGAATATAAAGATAAAAATAAACTAATAAGTAAATCACTATCTTTTGCATCAGGAGTAATGATAGCAGTTAGTATATTGGATTTAATTCCATCTTCAGTAATAGGTCTTAGTAAAAACTTTTATATATTCCCATCAACCCTACTTACACTATCATTTATGGCTATTGGAGTAATTGTATCATTACTTATAAATAAATATCTACCATCAGATTTTGAAAAAGCAAAAGATAGTAAATTATACAAAATAGGAATATTTTCAATGTTAGCAATAATTCTACATAATATTCCTGAAGGAATAGCAACGTTTCTAACAACAAACGCTAATGCAAAATTAGGTATTACACTAGCAATAGCCATTGCACTTCATAATATTCCGGAGGGAATAAGTATTTCAGTACCTTTATATTTTGGAACTGGTAGTAAAACAACAGCAATACTATATACTTTTATATCAGGAATTTCAGAATTTTTTGGTTCAATCCTTGCATACTTATTCTTAAAAAATATAGCATCCGATATATTTATAAATCTTCTATATGCACTAATAGCGGGAATAATGATAAGCCTATCAATTGAAGAACTAATTCCTAATGCAAATAAATATTCAAGAAAAGCTGTTGTGATTAAGTATATTTTAATCGGAATAATATTTATGGGAATTGTACATTTTATTACATAGAAAAAAGGCTATCACTGAACTGCACCCCTTAGAGTAGACACATTAAAAAAAGAC
>OJAW01001951.1_pt1 | contig 11030 bp, 7 predicted proteins | sample 1589151 | NCBI WGS metagenome assembly OJAW01 (sample SAMN03283290) | human gut metagenome | biome: human-associated habitat; material: feces | host: Homo sapiens | place: Peru | collected 2012 | reverse complement strand
ATATATATTCAGCATATATAGTTTCTCTATTTCTAGTAACAGAATACATCTTATTCAAAATAATACCATTACCAGCACTAGCAAAAGGATCTCTAGTAAAATATAAATTAGGCATAGGGTCTGCTAGAAAATCAGACTCCTCACTAACTAAATCAACAAGTGATTGTTCATAATCTCTTTTTGCTCTACTAATCTCCTCTAATTTAATACCTTGCATAGTTTTAAGAACTAATTCTTTATTATCACTAAATCCCATCAAGAATTCAATAACTGCATCTTTATATTTTGGAGTCTTTATTCCAGCCTCATAGACAAATTGTCTAATAAACTTTTCTTTTAACTCAGGATTTTCATCTAATACTTCTGCCATTAAATCCTCTAAGTATACAACTTCTACTCCATTCATTCTAAGAATCTTAGCAAACTCATCATGTTCTTCTCTAGCTACTTTTAAATATGGAATATCATCAAAAAGTAGTCTTCCTAATGAATCCGGTGTTAAGTTCAATAACTCATTACCTGGACGATGTAATAATACTTTTTTAAGTGGCATTATTTCACTTTTTACATTTATCATTTTTTCTCTCCTCTTCTTTCTATTTTATATTTGATAAAAATAACTTAACCATTTCATTTGAAGAATTAACAATCTCATCATAACTACCAGTTAAAATTATTCTACCCTCATTCATAAAGACAATTTTTGTAGCTACCTTCTTAACAAAACTAACCTCATGTGTTACCACCACCATTGTCATACCTTCATTAGCTAACTCTATCATCATATCTTGTACTTCTCTTACCATTTCTGGATCAAGTGCTGACGTTGGTTCATCAAAAAGTATTACTTCTGGCTTCATCATTAAAGTTCTTATAATTGCTACCCTTTGTTTCTGACCGCCCGACAAACTATTCGGATATACCGCTACCTTATCTAAAAGATCTATTCTTTTAAGATAATCTGTTGCTTTCTTTTTAGCTTCTTTTTCACTATATATCCCTAGTTTTACTGGTGCTAATATTATATTATCCATAACATTCAAATTATTAAATAAATTAAAATTCTGAAAAACCATTCCAATCTTTTGCCTATATAAAGATATATTTTCATTATTTAATAATTTATCATTAAAATATATTTTTCCACTATCAGGTTTTCCTAAAAAATTAATAGCTCGTAATAACGTACTCTTACCAGAACCCGATGGCCCAATAATAACAATTCTATCACCCTTATTAATTTCTAAATTAATATTTTTTAATACTTTAAGTTTACCAAAACTTTTATTTATATTTTCTAACCTAAGCATGATTAAACTTCCTCTCAAACATTCCTAATATCTTTGCTAACACACTAGTAATAAACAAATATATCAGTGCTGTTATTATTAAAGGGAAAAAATAATTATAAGTATTCGATGCAATTATATCAGAAGCCTTAGTAAGTTCAACAATTCCAATATATCCCGCTACTGAAGTCTCTTTAACTAATGTAATAAACTCATTTCCTAATGCTGGTAATATATTTTTAATAGCCTGAGGTAAAATAATATATTTCATACATCTATTATAACCAAGCCCCAAACTAAATCCTGCTTCCATCTGTCCAATATCTACTGAATTAAATCCTGCTCTCATAATTTCTGATACGTAAGCTCCTGAATTAATTCCAAAAGACAAAATTCCTACCAATACTAAATTTATTGAAATACTCTTAAATATTACATAATATATAATCATTAATTGTACAAGTGCTGGAGTTCCTCTAATAATCGTAACATATCCAGAAGCAATAAAATTACTAATTTTTCCTTTTCCTGTTTTATCATACCTATCCCTAATTATTGCTACAATAAGTCCTATTATCACTCCTATTACTACCGCTCCAAGAGCAATAAGTAAAGTATTTTTAAGTCCTTCCAAGATATACAAGTACCTCTTATCATATATTACACTCTTGTAAAAATCTTCATATATCTTCATATTTACTCCTATTATTTAGAATGATTAATAATATATTCTTCTATCTTTCCTTCATCCATCAATCTTTTTAATACAACATTTATATTATTAACTAATTCTGTATTTCCTTTCTTAACAGCAATTCCATAACTATCACTAAATAAATATCCTGGTACTATTTTTAAACTATCATTTGCTTTAACTATCTCTTGAGCTGGTAAATTATCCATAATAATTAAATCTACCTTTCCTGCCTTAAGATCTTCAACCATTGATAAATATTTCTTCTGTCTAATTATTTCTGAATTCTTATAGTGTTCCTTGGCATATCCATCAGCCACATTACCAAGTTGAACTGCTATCTTCTTACCGTCTATCTTATCAAGTTCAATATTGTCTTCTTTTCTTATTATAACCACTTGATTAGATACTACATATTTCAAAGAGAAATCTACTTCCTCTAGTCTTTCAGGAGTAATACTCATACCAGCAGCAGCAAAATCAGCCTTTCCACTATTAAGTTCATTAATAATCGAATCAAATGCTACATCTTTAATAACTAACTTTTTACCCATATACTCAGCTATTTCATTAGCTATATCTATATCTACTCCTACAATTTCTCCATTTTGATAGTATTCATAAGGAGCAAAACCAGCTTCCGTTACCATAACTAACTCATTTTCTTTCTTACCACAACCAGTTAATAAAACTAAAAAAGATAACATTACTAATAAAACTCTCTTCATTATCTACTCCTCCTAACATAACAATTATATCAAATAATATTTTCTTTGTCTATCAAAAAAAGCAAAAAGCAACCATTAAGTTGCTTTTATATTACACTTTCTCCTCTATATAATCATTAATCATCTTACTAGACAATGATAATTCATTATTAAATTCTTCCATTTTATTTAAGTATTCTATATATATTTGTTTATTTTTTAAACATTCTGCTTTTTCTTTAATCACTTCATCTACTAAAATATACTCTTCATCCCCTATATTCTCTAAATAAGTAGCCTTTTTTTCTAACACTTTAATTTCATCAATTAACTCTTTTATTTCCTTATCCTTATCTAAAATCTCTTCCATCTTCTTATATGCCTTATATTTAGGAGAATTCTCTATTGAATTAAATAATTCTTCTAATTTACTTTCTATCATTAACTACTTCTCCATCCAAACTCCATGTCTTAGCATCCATTATTTTAACAGGTACTATCTTTCCTAAACAAGATTCATCACACTTTACATTAACAAGTTTCATATTATCAGAGTATCCCATATATTTACCTTTTTTGTCAGATTCTCCAGTAATTAAAACATCTACCGTCTTATCTAACATCTTCTTATTACTATCTAAAGCATATTTATTAATAAGTTCATTTAGTCTATTAAGTCTCTCTTTCTTCACTTCCAATGAAGTTTCATCCTTCATCTTTGAAGCAGGAGTTCCTTCTCTAGGAGAAAAAATAAATGTATATGCTAAATCATATTTAACCAAATTAACTACTTCTAATGTTTCTAAAAAGTCTTCCTCTGTCTCGCCAGGAAATCCTACAATAATATCTGTTGTAATACTTACTCCTGGTATTTTATCCCTTATCTTTTTAACTAATTCTAAATATTCTTCCTTTGTATACTTTCTTCCCATTAATTTAAGAATTCTGTCAGATCCAGACTGTATAGGTAAATGTATATAAGGCATAATATTTTCACACTTACTAATAACTTCAATCATCTTATCAGTAAAATCCCAAGGATGACTAGTCATAAACCTAACTCTAGGTATACCTGTCTGACTAACCTCTCCAAGTAACGTAGCAAAATCATAATTAATATCCAAATCTTTTCCATAAGCATTAACATTCTGTCCAAGAAGAGTCACTTCCTGATACCCATTATTATATAATTCTCTAACCTCCATAATAATATCTTCAGGTCTTCTACTTCTTTGCTTACCACGAGTATATGGTACTATACAATAAGTACAAAACTTATCACATCCATACTGAATATTTACCCATGCTGTATACTTATTATCTCTCTTAACTGGAATATTCTCAATTACATTACCCTCAATACTATATACTTCTCTAACCTTATCATGTTTTTGATAATATTCCCATAAATATTCAGGTATCTTATGATAATTATGCGTTCCACATATAATATCTAACCACTTATATTTATTAATCTTCTTAACAAGACCCTCTTCTTGTGCCATACACCCACAGAATATTACTACTACTTCATCATTCTTCTCTTCCTTAAGATGTTTTATTCTTCCTAACATCCCTTCTGCCTTATTATGAGCATTCTCTCTAATAGCACAAGTATTAACTATAATAACATCAGCCTCATCCATCTCTAAAGTACTAGTATATCCTAGATCATCCATTATACCTGCTATATATTCACTATCATGTACATTCATCTGACATCCATAAGTTAATATTAAATATTTCTTATCATTACCAATATTATCTATCTCACAAGTATTATAATCATCATATAATACATCTATTCTACTCTTTCCTCTTACTTTAGCATTTAACATATTAGGTAAATTCATACTTCTCACTTCCACTTGATATTATACTAAATACCCCAAAAAAAGTCTACCTCATAAAAGAAAAAAATGAGCTATTCACTCAATTTTTTTCTAAATATAATATTTTTATTAATTTACCTTAAAATCTGTTAACTTTAACTTATCATTAACTACTTTAAAAGTATAATTATAAGTTTTTATTTTATCTTTTATTTTATCATAATTATTACTAACATATTCATTCATACTCTTATTTAATAAATCAGTATCATAAGTAGACTTCTCTTCTGAAAAATAATCTTCAATATTAAAACTATAAAAATCATTCTTATTACTAAGAGCATCCTGGTAAGTATAATATAGTCGAGTATCCATCGGACTATCTCCATAAAAAGTAAATACATACTGAATACTTATATTATATATATTATCTAACACATCATAGTCTACCACTTTAGAATATACTGGTTTTATACTGCTAACACCATGAGCAGCCATTGGTTCAAAAGTATAATTTCCATTATTTAAATGAAAATACACTTCATCATATCCAGGAGCTAAATAAACATCTGTATAATTAACCCCTATCTCACTATAAATAGAATCTTCATAATATTTCTTAATATCATCTAATGTAAATCCTGTAGTATTAAGATCTTTCTCAGAATTAGCTTTCTTATAAAGCATAAAAGCCACATATGTCTTCTCCTTATCATCAAACTCTACTAAAGAACTATCTCCATATAAAATAGAGCCCTCTTCTTCTAATACTTTCTCTATATCCTGTTGACTATATTTATTCACTACTGGTGCTGGTTTTGATACTGGCTTATCACCACTTGTTACCTTATCATAAATAATATATCCAGATAAACCCAATATAAGAATAACTAATATAACTATTAAAACATTTTTCCCTTTCATTATCTCACTCTCCTCATACCTTAATAATATCACAAAGATTCCATCTTATCAAGAAAAATCAGTAACATTCCTACTACTGATCTTTTATAGTTTATTTTAATCTTTCTTTATCTCTGTAGCTCTAAGTACTGATAAAAATGCTTCCTTAGGAATATCTACTCTTCCTATAGTCTTCATTTTTTTCTTACCTTCCTTTTGCTTCTCTAATAGTTTTCTCTTTCTAGTAATATCTCCACCATAACACTTAGCAAGTACATCTTTTCTCATTGCTTTAATATCTGATCTTGCTATTACCTTACTCCCAATAACCGCTTGTACAGGTACTTCAAATAACTGTCTAGGAATAATTTCTTTAAGATTGTCCACAATTACTCTGCCTCTCTTGTAAGCAAAGTCCCTATGTACTATTACTGATAAAGCATCTACTACCTCTCCATTTAACATAATATCCATCTTAACCAGATCACTTTCCTTGTATCCAATTAACTCATAATCAAATGAAGCATATCCCTTCGTATAACTCTTAAGTCTATCAAAAAAGTCATATACTATCTCTGATAAAGGTATCTCATAATGAATATTAACCCTTGTCGTATCTATATAATCAGTCCCTATATAAGTACCCCTCTTATCCTGACAAAGTTCCATAATAGATCCAATATACTCATTAGGCACATATATATTAGTACTAATATAAGGCTCTTTAATCATACTAATTTTAACCTTCTCAGGAAATTCTGCCGGATTATCTACATAAATTACTGATGCATCTGTTAAAGTTATCTCATATATTACTGAAGGAGCTGTAGCAATAATATCTATATTAAATTCCCTCTCAATTCTCTCTGTAATAATATCTAAATGTAATAATCCCAAGAAACCAGTTCTAAATCCAAATCCTAAAGTACCTGAAGTTTCTGGTTCAAAAGTAAGTGAAGCATCATTAAGTTTAAGTTTTTCGAGTGCTTCTCTTAAATTAGGATACTTCTTACTATCAATCGGATATATACCACAAAATACCATTGGCTTTAACACTTTATATCCAGGTAACCCTTCTTCTAAATTATCTTTCTCTAAAGTAATCGTATCTCCTACTCTAACACTATCAATTGACTTAATAGAAGCACTTAAATATCCTACTTCTCCTTCTCCTAATTCTTTAACTCTAGTCTCTTTCGGAGTATGATAACCAAGTTCTACTACCTGATAACTTGCTCCAGTAGTAAACATCTTAACTTCGTCTCCTTCACATACATGACCACTAACTACCCTAATTAAAGATACTACCCCTCTATATGAATCAAAATAACTATCAAATATTAAACATCTAAGTTTCTCATCATCATATATTCTCTTAGGACTAGGAACTCTCTGTACTATTGCCTCTACAAGTTCCGGTATACCCACGCCTGTCTTAGCAGAAGTCAAAATAATTTCTTCTCTCTTAAAACCAAAAGTCTTATTTAATTCTTCCACTCTTTTATCTATATCAGCACTAGGTAAATCTATCTTATTAATAACTGGTATTATCTCTAAATTATTTTCAAGTGCTAAATAAACATTAGATAAAGTTTGAGCCTCAATTCCTTGAGCAGCATCTACTATCAAAATAGCCCCCTCACAAGCAGCCATACTTCTAGATACTTCATAAGTAAAATCAACATGACCTGGAGTATCTATCAAATTAAGTATATAATCTTTATAATTAAGTCTTACAGCATTAAGCTTAATCGTAATACCTCTTTCTCTCTCCAAATCCATTGAATCAAGTATTTGTTCTTTCATCTCTCTTTTATTTATTGCCCCAGTATATTCAAGTATCCTATCAGCTAAAGTACTCTTACCATGATCTATATGTGCAATAATACAAAAATTTCTAATTCTATTTATATCCATAATATCAGTCCTCATGTAAAATTATACCAAATAAGAAAAAAACTCTCAAGATTTTCTTGAAAGTTTAATTTAATAAAACATTACAATCGTTTCCATGAGAAAGAAATAATTACTCATCATCTCTATTTTCATACTAAATTTTATTTACTCTAACCAAACAGCATAAACAATTATTGAACATCTTGGACCATTCTGAGCAGTAGCCACTGCCTTAATGCGTACATTGTCAACCGATGAATAAGAACTACTAGTAAGATCAACTGTATATATTTTATCAGTATTAACACTGCTTACAGTATTACTTGAAATAGTACCATTTGTAGAAGCATTATACATTTCTAAATAAGCTAAACTTTGATAGCACTTACCATTATTACAATAATGTTCCCGAGGCTCATAACCCGTTCGATACACAATTTTTAGTTTTGAATATTTTGTACCATCACTTTTCTTTATTGAAATATTTTCAATGGTTGAAGTATTTGAATGAAGCGAAGTTGAAGTAGCAACGTAAAAAGCATAAAATCTATTTGTTTCAATATAATCACTAGTCACACCATTAGTTTTTGAATATAATGGATCAATCGATGCATCACCATTTCCATACCAATAAACTGCCCCTTCTGGATAAAAATCAATAGTTGAAACATTTGGAGAAACAGTTACTTCTTTTGAATAATTATTTGATACATTAGATATTGATTTAGAAATATTAGAAGTAAATGTATAATTACCATTTAATAAAGTTGCTAATGAATATCCACCACTTCCTATTTCTATAGAACCAGAACTAGCACCTGTATATGTAATTACTTCTCCTGGAGCACCATTAATTATAACATTACTAGAGTCCCCATTGCTTCTAGAATTACGAATAATAACTATTCCAGAGCCGCCTGCTCCTGAACTACCAACATAATTGTTTGTACCTCTACCATAATAAGATGTTGTAGCAGAACCGCCACCGCCACCTCCAGTATTAGCAACACCATCTGTAGCACCAGTAGTTTTTCCATTAAAATTACAAACTGCTCCTTGACCAGATGTCAAATCACCTGCATCACCCGCAGATACTTTTGCTACATTAGTTTTATTAAGAGCGCAAGCACCACCGCCTCCAGCTCCAGCATATAATTGAGCATTAGCATTTTTATCTATTTCATAAAATTCTCTTGTAGAAGTTCCTTGACCATTGCCTGCCGTTCCTGATTTAACACTACCCAAGCCAACATTCGTTGTACCTGAACCGTTTCCACCATTTGTACCGCCTTTACCAGCACTTGCTTGAAACCCTCCGGCACCGCCACCTGAGCCTCCAGCTCCACCATCCTGTCCAGAACCACCAAAGCCACCAGCTGCACTAAAGTTAAATGCTGAAGAAGCTTCACCATTATTTCCAGAACCCATATAAGTTTCTGATAAACCGGCACCGCCAGCACCAATTACTATTGAATAACTCGTATCCTTAACAATAGAAGTACTAGCAGATTTAGTATACCCTGAGCCGCCACCACCGCCAGCTCCACCATATTCTATAGAACCAGAGCCACCGCCTCCAACTAGAAATACATCTATATCAACATCACGAGTAAATGTTAAATTACCACTTGTTAAAAATCTAATCTTCCAATTATCATTACTATCATCAACTATCTCGCAATTACCTGTATAAGTAAATAAAGGACTACTACCAACTGAAGAATTAGAACAAGAATAATTACTTGATATTAAAGCATAAGTTAACCTTACATTTGATGCAACTATATTATTAGAAACAATAACAGAATTATCAGCACCATCAATTAATTTTACACATACAGTATATGTACCACTTTCAGAAAGATTAAATGTATAATTAGAATTACTTGATACAACGTATCCACTAGTAGGACAAGTAGCATTATCTTTTTGAATCAAATATCCATATTCTTTTATACCACTACCACTATCCGTTGCTGATACATTTGCCAATATGACTGCACCATCAAGAGATAATTGAACTGTACCACTAGGAGCCGTATTATCTACATAAAATGGATTAGATACTTCCGTAGTACACTTTCCATCTACATCACATGCTTTAGCAATTAAATAATATGTACCGGTAGCACTTTCTAAAGTATAACTATTTCCACTTGTAAAACTAGTATTTGGTGTAGCACTATTACTTGTAGAATAAATATATTTATAAGTAGATGAATCAAGTTCAGCATTACCTTTTGATACTATTATTTTACTAGATACATTACCCTTAACATATTCACTATTACCATTAGTACCAAAAGATATTATAGGATTAATTGTCTTAGTCCAATGAGCATATATTGTATGATCACTATTATTAGATACACTAGTACTAGCTGTTATTTTAGTACCACCACTCTCTGCAGTATACCATCCATCAAACTTATATCCTTCTCTTATCGGAGTACATAATTCTCCATACACTTCTCCAGTCATAACAGATTTTGTATTACAACCAGTTCCACCATTATTATTATAAGTAAGTTTAATACTAGCAGCAGAAACATAAGAAATTCTAACAGCACCATTTCCTGTTTTTCCTAGTCCACTAGCATAACTACCACCACTAGGATTTGGCATTTGTTGTAAACTACCTTTTGTATTAGTCCAAGCATAGCCTCCACCATCTATCATAACAGTATTAAAGAATGACTTACCACTATAATGAACACTACACAAATTATCGGATGTACCCGTTGTACAACTAGCACCACTTGTTCCTGTTCTAGCCGTTCTATCAGAACTTGATTTTATTGCCACACAGCCAGTGTGTCCACTTATATATGAAGAGCCACCAGCAGCACTACCAACAGAACCACTTATAGAATCACCGGCACCACCTCCGTAGTATCCACCACCACCTCCAGCCCTATAAATCCATTGAGCTGAATATAATGGACTATATCCACCACTACCGAAGACACCAACATAAGGAGTAGAAGTGGTATTGTCTGCTCCATTACCACCTGAGACTTGAGTTCCGCCAGTCGAATTAGTTATAGAACCAACTCTATTTCCAGAATATCCAATGAGGCCTCCAGCATTTCCACCTTTAGAACCACTACTCCAATTCGCATAGCCGCCACCGCCTCCAGCAACCATTATTCTCGAATTTAATCCTTCATTATTATTCCAATCACCCGAAACAAGTCGTATATCAGTACCACCACCACCATTAAAATTAACTGACGATTCTGCAGTACTGTAAGTTCCTGAGCCTCCACCATTAAAACTTAAAGTTTCTCTATAGCCATTATAATTTTCTCCTACATAAATATATAATTTTTCACCTTTTGTTAAAATAATGCTTCCCGCAGTATATGCTCCAGAACCGCCAGGAATTGAAGATGTTCCTCCTCCTTGTGCTCCCCACGCTTCTAATTTATATATTCCAGTTGTAGGAACAGTATATGTGTATGAAGTAGCATTAGTGTAAGTTGTAGCCGAAGTCGTATTATAACCAACACCAGCACTTCTTATATAAGATATATTACCTACTTTATCTGTTAATTTAACACAACCATAATATGTTGTACCATTTGTATATGTCCCACTATAAGTTTTAGATGTACCTGTTTGATTTTCATATGTTGCCGATTCACAAGTACCAGTAGTTAAAGCAAATCCATATGTTGTATTTAATCCTGATCCATCATCCCCTTGA
>OJAW01001950.1_pt1 | contig 11038 bp, 10 predicted proteins | sample 1589151 | NCBI WGS metagenome assembly OJAW01 (sample SAMN03283290) | human gut metagenome | biome: human-associated habitat; material: feces | host: Homo sapiens | place: Peru | collected 2012 | reverse complement strand
CGGCATGGCCGCCGTAAAGGTCAAGATATTCCTGGCCTTCGCTGTCCCAAACGTGGCAGCCTTCGCCCTTGACGATGTTGATGTCGAAGAGCGGATATACGGGGTATAATTGCATGGACTTAAGTTGGTAAGTAGTTGGATTTACAACGGGCGCCAGCCCTCCAAAGAAAGGATCAGAAGGCAAGGGGTTTGAGTCGCAAGCCTGCGTCTTCCTCAAGTTCAAACATGAGATTCATGTTTTGTACAGCCTGTCCAGAAGCGCCCTTGAGAAGGTTGTCGATGACGGAAGTGACAAGGAGTTTGTTGCCGTGGCGCTCCGCATGGATGAGACATTTGTTGGTGTTGACCACTTGCTTGAGGTCGACGGCGCGGTCCACATAGTGCGTGAACGGGGCATCGCTGTAGAAGTCGCGATAGAGGTCAGCGATTTCTTCTTCTGGAGCGTCGCAAGTGATGACCTCTGTGGCGAAGATGCCGCGCGGAAAATCGCCGCGATAGGGGATGAAGTCGATGGCGCCTTCAAACGACGGCTGGAGCTGCTGCAACGACTGCACGATTTCGGGAACGTGCTGGTGTTGGAAGGCCTTGTAGATGCTCATGTTGCCCGAGCGCCAGGAGAAATGGGTGGTGGAAGAGGGTTTGACTCCTGCTCCCGTGGAACCCGTGATGGCGTTGACGCTGACGTCGCCTTGCAACAGTCCGGCATCGGCCAAAGGCAACAGGCCGAGCTGGATGCAGGTGGCGAAGCAGCCGGGATTGGCCACGTGTTGCGCACCGAGAATGGCGGTGCGATTGAGCTCTGGCAAACCGTAAACATAGTCGTTGCCTTCTGCGGCCAGACGGAAGTCTTGCGCGAGGTCGATGATGCGAACGTCGGCAGGAATATAGTGGTCGGTCAAGAACTGGGTGCTCTTGCCATGACCGAAACAGAAATAGACGACATCAACGTCCTCAAACGGGAGTTCGTCGGTGAAGCGCATATCGGTTTCTCCATAAAGCCCTTCATGCACGTCGGTGATGAGATTGCCAGCGTTGCTCTCGCTGTTGATGAAAACGATTTCAGCCTCGGGATGGTTTAACAAAAGTCGGCAGAGTTCGCCTGCGGTATAGCCTGCGCCGCCAATGATGCCTATGCGAATCATGTGTTGCTGTTACTGTTTTGTGGAATTGTCAACAGGCGGGCGGAAGCGGTTTTCATCATTGGTGGTGCCGCTTCCCCAACACCCGTCATATATAAGTACAAGTTGTTAAGTAGGTGTGATCGTTTATTTCTGTTCGTCGCTCTGGTGGTTAGCATAGAACACACGCAGCGGCGTTGAAAGCACCTTGATGAAGCCCTTGGCATCGTCGGCCGTCCAACCCTTCTGCGTTTCGCCATATTCGCCAAACTTGGTCTTGACCAAATCGTCTGCGCTGTCGACACCAACGGTTGAGAAACCGAGCGGACGGAGCTCGAGAGTGACGGTGCCATTGACGTAGCGCTGCGAACTGGTCAGCATGGCTTCGATGTCGCGCATGACGGGCTCGAGATACTGGCTTTCATGAAGGAACATGCCATACCAGTTGGCCACTTGGTCTTTCCAATATTGCTGCCACTTCGAGAGCGTGTATTTCTCCAAGAAGCGGTGGGCGCCAATGATCAGCGCGGGAGCTGCGGCTTCAAAACCGACACGGCCCTTGATGCCGATGATGGTGTCGCCGACGTGCATGTCACGGCCGATACCATAAGCCGCACCGATTTCTTCCACCTTGCAGATGGCTGCGATGGGGTCGTCGAAGTGCTCGCCATTGACAGCTTTGAGTTCGCCTTTCTCGAAGGTGAGGGCCAACTGCTCTGTGCCGGTCTTGGTCACTTGCTTCAGATAGGCAGTTTCCGGAAGTCCCTGTTTTGAGTCAAGAATTTCGCCACCGCAAATACTGGTGCCCCAAATACCCACGTTGTAACTGTATTTCAGTTTGGTGAAATCAGCACTGAAGCCGTGGCTGTTCAGATAGTCGACCTCCTCCTGGCGCGAGAGGTTGCTGTCGCGCGTAAGGGTGATGATTTCCATGTCGGGACACATCACGAGGAAGGTCATGTCGAAGCGCACTTGGTCGTTGCCAGCCCCCGTTGAACCGTGGGCAATGGCGTCGGCACCGATTTCCTTGGCGTAACGCGCAATGGCCATGCCTTGGAAAATGCGTTCTGAGGAAACGGAGATGGGATAAACATTGTTGCGCAACACGTTTCCGTAGACCATGAATTTCAAACTCTTCTCGTAATATTCATGCGTCACGTCGAGCGTCACGTATTTCGTGGCACCGAGTTTGTAGGCGTTTTCCTCGTTGGTCTTGAGTTGCTCTGCACTGAAACCGCCGGTATTGGCGCAGGCGGCATATACTTCATAGCCTTTTTCCTTGGCCAGATACATCACGGTATATGAGGTGTCGAGACCGCCGCTGAAGGCGACGACGACTTTTTTCTTTTTCTCTTCCATGTTTGTTATGTTATTGGGGTTGTAGATGTCGGTATGGTTTGGATTTTTCTTTTCTGGCAGGACGCTCTTAAATAATGATTTTAAAAACTTGAGCAATTACTCAGCGTCGCTGCCTTCCGCCTTTTTGATAAAGTCTATCACATCTTGCGGAATGGGCTCAGGCAAGGGTTCGCCAACGTGGCGGGCTGGATCGTAGAGCATGCCGGTGCAGACGCAATATTTTCGGCCAGTGCGAGCCAAGACATCGCAGTTGATGCAGCATGGCGCATCGGGCGTGCCGCAACCCTTCCAGTATTCATCGTCTTGCGTGAGCTCGGCAAACGGAACTGGCACGTAGCCCAAGGCGGTGTTGATGCGCATCACCGCACCGGAACTCGTAAGGCCGAACAATTTGGCATGCGGCCAACGCGTACGGGAGAGCGAAAAGGCCAGACGCTTGATGCGCGTGGCGAGATGATGACCGCGAAATTTCGGAACGACAATCAAACCGGAATTGGCAACATAATGCTTGTTTTCCCAACTCTCAATGTAGCAAAATCCGGCAAACTCGTCGCCATAAAGAGCAATGACGGCCTTTCGCTCTCGCATCTTCGTGGCCACATATTCATGCGTACGGGAAGCGATGCCCGACCCACGCACCTTTGCTGAGTCAGTGATTGTTTGAAGTATGGTGTCTACATACTTTTCATGTGATCCGTCGGCTACAATAACCCGGATGCCGTCGTTATATTCTTCCATTTTATCTTGTGTGTTTTGATTTTCTCTTACATGAGAGCGGAGTTGATAAGTAAGTGACTACAACATGACGCTTTTGATGGCCGGAATGACCGTGGCAAGCGCATCCACAAAATCCTGACGGGAGACGTCTTCTGCTATGACAATCAAGATGGCATCGTCACCAGCGATGGTGCCAACCACCTCAGGCAGGCGGCGGGCATCGATGTCGGAGGCCAAACCTCCAGCGTAGCCCGGACGCGTGTGGATAACGGCCAGATTGCCTGAAAACGCTAGCGATTCGAAACCCGTTGCACGCAGAAAGTCTGAGAGCGTGGAGGGCTGAGTGTTGCGCTGATAGTGGGGATGTTCAGGCAGGATGTATCGGTAACTGTCGCCATAAGGCACCTTCACAGCCTTGAGCTTTCGCAAGTCGCGCGAGAGGGTTGCCTGGGTCACATCGAAGCCCATGTGCGTGAGCTGACGCAATATGCTTTCCTGACTGCCGGCCTCACCGCGCGAAAGGATTATTCGTAATGTCTCTAAACGATCGTATCGTTGTTTCATGAATATCTATGTTATAATTATGCGGCAAAGTTACAACCATACACGCATATATGCAAGGATATTGCATAAAATTATAAGCAAACAGATTATTTATACATAAAACATGGGCTTTCTATGGGAAGCGCGGCGAGAATGGACGTTCCCTCTGATTGCCTATCCCAGAAAAAATGAGTAAGTTTGCATACTGAATGCAGGACCACCTACGTTCTTAACAATGACTACACCTACTAAATAACCATACATATTATATGAGTTCTAACAAATGGGCTAAAAACGTCATTCTTGTTGACGCCGTTTTCCTCGACAAGATGGGATATATATTCAGATCCAACTACGAACGCCTTCTGAAACGCGACGTCAATAAGGCCGACTTGGCTATATGGCTGGAATCGGCCATGCTCGACGGCGGTTTGCGCGTGGGAGACAACACTGTTCAGGTGGTGGTGCTCTTTGACGAAAATGCGGAAGGCTTCGACAATTTCCTGCCGTCTGACTTCAACAAGGAATTAAATGGCAAAGGCTTTAAAGGTCCGCTCGGAGAATTTCGTCTGGCAGCGTTCCCTGCCTTCAGCAAGGTGGTGAGTCTGAAGTCTTTCTTCCTGCAGACGCTGGAAAATATCTTGCAGGCAGAGGAAGTGGAACGCCTGGTAGTCGTTGGCGACAATGAAGAATGCGGAGAAGAAATCGCCGACCATCTGACAAAGAACCCAAACAAGGAAGTCACCATTCTCACCACAGCACCGATTAAAGGAGAAGGTTTCAAACAAGACTTGTTAGGCTATTCGCTGACTCGCGCATTAGGCATTTCTCCAGATGAAATGCAATAAGTAATGGTAAAACAATAATTAAAATGCTTCAGATATACCCCAAACTCATCACTGACGCTCTGGCAACAGTGCGCTACCCCGGAACAGGCAAAAATCTCGTTGAAGCCAACATGATTGAAGACGATCTGCGCATCGACGGGATGAATGTTTCTTTCTCCATTATCTTTGAGAAATCGACTGACCCGTTTATGAAGTCGGTGGTCAAAGCAGCCGAAGCTGCAATCCATACATACGTTGACAAAGATGTCAACGTGACTGTCAAGACAAAGACGATTCAGGCGGCACGCCCTGAACCTGGCAAAATGCTACCACTGGTGAAAAACGTCATTGCTGTCAGTTCGGGCAAGGGCGGCGTTGGCAAAAGCACAGTGGCTGCCAATCTGGCTGTGGCATTGGCGCAGGCCGGATATAAGGTCGGACTGCTCGACGCCGACATCTTTGGCCCTTCTATGCCCAAAATGTTCCACATGGAGAACGAGAATATCTTTGCCGAAATGAAGGACGGACGACAAGTGCTGATTCCTGCCATGAAATATGGCGTGAAACTTCTTTCAATCGGTTTCTTCGTAAATCCGGAAACGGCAACGCTCTGGCGTGGCGGTATGGCGTCAAACGCCCTCAAGCAACTCATCGCTGATTGCGACTGGGGCGAACTGGACTACTTTGTACTCGACACGCCGCCGGGAACGAGCGACATCCACCTCACCTTGCTGCAGAACCTGGCCATCACCGGCGCCGTCATCGTTTCCACTCCGCAGCAAGTGGCACTGGCCGATGCACGCAAGGGCATTGACATGTACCGCAACGAAAAGGTGAACGTGCCCATCCTCGGATTGGTGGAAAACATGGCATGGTTCACTCCGAAAGAGTTGCCGGAAAACAAATACTACATCTTCGGCAAGGGCGGTGTCAAACAGCTCGCAGAGGAAATGCAAGTGCCGCTTTTGGGGGAAATCCCCCTCGTTCAGGGCATCTGCGAAAGCGGCGACGAAGGCGAACCGGCAGCGGTTCATAGCGACACCATCACCGGACTGGCCTTCCGCACTTTGGCTGAAGCAGTGGTCAGGGAAACGGAACGCCGCAACCGCGAACAGCCACCAACGCACATCGTTGAAATGAAAAAATAAGCAACCTTCATCGGGCAGACTTTCAGACTTTGTTCTGAACGCCTGCCCGATTTGTTTAGGTTTCTTTAGTTTGATTCTCAGCAACTTCTGATAAAACATTTGCAGATTTGAATAATTCGTTTTAAATTTGCAATGGATAGGCGGTGCGCCGAAAAAACAGGCAACACTTTATGGCACACATCTGTCCCTCACAGACAACGTCGAAGCCATAAAAATATTCCACGCCTGGTTCTTACATTAAAAAGCGTTTACCATGACTGAAAGATACATCAATCCACATACCGACTTCGGATTCAAGAGACTGTTTGGTTCGGAGTTCAACAAGGACCTGCTCATCAGTTTCCTCAATGCCCTCTTTGTCGGAGAGCAGACGGTCAAGGAGGTCACATTCCTCAATTCGGAGCAACTCGGGGAGAGGCGGGACTCACGTCGCGCCATCTTCGACGTGTACTGCCAGAACGAGCAGGGAGACAGGTTCATCGTTGAAATGCAGAATGTTTACCAGGAGTTCTTCAAAGATAGGACCGTCTACTACTCCACTTTCCCCATACGAGAACAAAGCAAAAGGGGAGAAGAATGGGACTATCATCTGGACAGCGTGTACACCGTGGGACTTCTCAACTTCGTTTTCGACGAGGACAAGGACGACAAGGACTGCTTTCACCACGAAGTCAAACTCATGGATGTCGTAAAGAAAACTGTGTTCTACGACAAACTGGCATTCATCTACATCGAGATTCCAAAGTTCAACAAGAAGGAGGACGAGCTCGTAACCATGTTCGACAAATGGATGTACGTGCTCAAAAATCTTTCAAGACTGATGGAACGCCCCGCCGCCCTGCAAGAGCGCATCTTCACGAAACTCTTCGAACAGGCGGAGATTGCCAGATTCAACGCAGAGGACCTCAGAGAATATGAAGACAGCGTTAACGCCTACCGCGATATTCTCAACGCCATCAAGACCGCAGAGAGGATTAAATATGCGGAAGGAAAGGCTGAGGGTATTGAAGAAGGTAAGGCAATGGGAATCCAAGAAGGAAAAGACCTGCGCAATCTGGAAGTTGCCAAGAATCTGCTGGACATGGATATCCCCATCCCCGCCATTATGAAAGCGACTGGGATTTCCGCCGAAGAGATTGCCAAACTCAAAGACGGGCGTCATCAGGAATAAGGCGCAGACCATCATCTGCGCCATAAAAAACTATACCGAAAGAAGCAGCCGGACAAAATCCAGCTGCTTCTTTCGGTATAGGGGGAATGTTTCTATAAGCCACGTATATGATATGCCACCATTCACGTGTGAGACGTCAACACATCAAGTGTAACCACCCACGCAATGGACACACCTCAATAGATGGCAAACAATGCTTTACTTATTAGTCAGAGCCACCTCCACATTGTTTTGTATCACTTCATTGCCAGGATAGCCGCCCTGCTGCAAATTGCTATAGGCCACAGAACCATCGGCATTTAAGATCAAATAGACAGGAATGCCAGGGATGCCGAGACTTGAGCAGAGTTCACCCCACTGCTTGTTGGTCAAGCGATAGTGAACGCCAGCAATGTTCTTGATCATGCCTTCCCAAGCGGCCTGCGGAGAGGTTTCGCCTGTGATATACACAAACTGCACACCTTTCTTCTGCAAATCAGGTTTGATGGCATCGATCTCCTTCATAGCCATACGGCAAGGGCCACACCATGTTGCCCAAAAGTCGATGACCACCACAGAACCCTTAAACTGGGCGGAAATCGTCTTCAGCACGTCGGCACCAGGTACGCTGGCATCGATGGTATTGATTTTATAAACTGCCTTAGGTTCATCTGCCGGGGCAGCGTTCTCAACATTTTCTGTTTCAACAGCCGTCTGCTGGTTGGCTGATGCAGGGGCATTCTTGCCCGTACAACTCATAGAGGTGAATGCGGAAGCAATCACACAAAGGGTAAAGATTTTCTTTATCATGTTTTTAGTGTTTTGGTTTCGAGAAATCATTGTATGTGAGACGGCAAAGTTATTAAAAAAAACGGAGCGAAGCATACAAATTTCTGCATATCGGATGAATAAATCTGCTTTTTAATGAATATACAATTATTTATACAGATTTTCTTTGTATTTTTGGACGCTGGCAAACAGGGCATGCCCTATACATGACTGCAATTCACAATACAACAACCATAAAAAGACAAGCATCATGAGAGAATTCTTACATGTCAACGATATCGGCGACTTGAATGTCGCCCTTAAGGAAGCACAGGAAATCAAGCAAGACCGTTACAAGTTTGAACACCTCGGGCATCACCACACGGTTTTGCTCATTTTCTTCAACAATAGTTTGCGCACGCGTCTGTCAACGCAGAAAGCGGCACGCAACCTCGGTCTGGACGTTGTTGTGCTCGACGTGAACCAGGGGGCATGGAAACTGGAAACGGAGCGTGGCGTGATCATGGACGGAGACAAGAGTGAACACCTCCTGGAGGCTATTCCTGTGATGGCATCTTACTGCGACCTCATTGGTGTACGTACGTTTGCCGGACTTTCCGACCGCGAGGCCGACTATACGGAACGCATTCTCATGCAGTTTATGAAATATAGCAACCGCCCTGTCTTTTCGATGGAGAGCGCTACGGCACACCCATTGCAGGCCTTTGCCGACCTCATAACCATCGAGGAGCACAAGGAGAAGAAGCGTCCGAAAGTGGTCTTGACTTGGGCGCCACATCCACGCGCACTGCCGCAAGCCGTGCCCAACAGTTTTGCCGAATGGATGCGCGCTGCAGACGTTGATTTCGTGGTGACACATCCAAAGGGTTACGAGCTCGACCCGCTGTTTGTGGGCGACGCCACGGTGGACTACGACCAGATGCACGCACTGGAGAATGCGGATTTCGTCTACGCTAAAAACTGGAGTTGCCCGGGCGTCAGCAATCTGGCTGACTATGGAAAAATTCTCTCCAAGGATATGTCGTGGACCATTGATGAAGCCCACATGGCTGTCACCAACAATGCGCAGTTTATGCACTGCCTCCCCGTGCGCCGCAATATGATTGTAAGCGACGAGGTCATCGAATCGCCGCGCTCTCTGGTCATCCCAGAAGCGGCCAACCGCGAAATCTCGGCCACCGTGGTTTTGAAACGGATGCTGGAAGGACTTAAAACCTTATAGCGCTCTGTTCACACCCCATAACGCAGCCATCGCCTTCATCTATTTGCATAGCTGCAACCTCTTGCATTTGACAACAAAAAACGATTAGAGGTGCTCAGAAGCTGAAATACTCTGAGCACCTCTATTTATGTAATGTTGAAAAAATAACTTCCGCAATTTTGCCGTTGGCAAATAATATTTTAATTACTATATTGTCATCCTTCTCCAGCCTATCGATTTTATACAATGTAGCTTTAGTGCTATGGCATGATAGGGACGAATTCATTTCTCACCTTCATATAACGATTTCCCCAAGAAACATTACAACTCATCGACTCGCGGCCGCGAGTAGCGCTGCTCGCGGCCGAAAGTAGCGCGAACTGCGGCCGAGAGTAGCACGAACTACGGCCGCAGGTAGATAACATGTCTGGGGCTCCAGAGAAACTGTTGCTATACCTTTTTTTCAATATCCGCAAGCGGCGACCATTACGTGAATCGAAGCGGAAAACGGACAAAGAGTCAATATTGTATCGCCACGACATTTACGCCATCAGCATCTCTACTCTCCTGCCCATAGGCATCCATAGCCCGCACGATATAGGTATCGTGGCAGAGTGAAGGCAGAGAGGGGGTATAAATCCATTGTGTCGCGGAGATTTTTGAAGCGACCAGACGCGGTTCTTCCAACGATTTTTTCAGCACAAGCGTGTCCTTCGGAGACAGAGGCGCACCAATAGTAAGGGGGGAAACACGGCTGACGCTTGTCGCGCTTTTTGAAATGCGATAAATATTATAGGTTACTGGAACGACAGAGGTGACAGCCTTCCACGACAAATGCAACGTATTTCCTTCTCTTTTGATGCTGACGTGCGGCATCTCGGGAGCTGCAACGCCCGACACCTTCATGGGCGGCGTCAGAACGGGCTGGCGATAGAAATCCTTCTGAAGAAAATCATAAAGTCCCTTGGTGTTGTCTGTCAGAAACTTGCTCCGAAAAAAGGCCGTGCCTCCCATATTGAGCTGACGCGCGAAATGCATCTGCCGCGCGATGACCGACAAAGACCAATCTTTCTCGCGCGGAGAAAGGAAGTAAATTCCCAAACCAGGAACGACTGGGCGCCCTCCGCTCTGTTCTGTCCAGTCTTGTGCGAAGGGATAAAAGTGCTTACCATCGAAATACATCATGGGAAACAACACGTCCATCAGTCCCTGCTGCAACCATTGTGCGGCATCTTGATAAACGGCCTCACGCGCATTCCAGCCATAGCTACTCTGACGGGGCAGATCGGCACGTTTTCCAACTGGCGAGCAACTCAGTTTCACCCAAGGGCGCACAGACTTGACGGCGTCGTGCACTGCCCGAACAACGCGCGAAACATTCTCGCGCCGCCAGTCTCCCAGGCGCTTTCCGTTGCCGTATTTTCGATAGGTGGCCTGGTCTTTCCATGCCACAGACTCTTCTGGATATCGTATGTAATCTAAATGTATGCCGTCCACATCATAGCGTTCCACAATTTCCCGACAGATGCCAGCAACGTATTGCGCCGTGGCTGGAACGCCAGGATCCATAAACCAGGCATCCCCACAGCGATGGCAGAGCTCGGGATGTTTCTTTGGCAAAGCTTCCGCCCCGAGCCGCCGCGCCAACGCCGCATTGCAGATGGGAAAGGCCACGACCCAAGCGTGCAGTTCCATGCCGCGCTTATGACATTCTCTGAGGGCAAAGGCCAACGGGTCGTAACCCGGACCGCGCCCCGGCGTTCCTGAAAAGGCGCCATCCCACGGTTCGATGTTTGAGGGATAAGCCACGGTGGCCCGGATGCGCGTTTGGAAAATCACGGTATTGATGCCAGCCTGCTGCAGGCGGTCAAGTGTCTGACGGAGCGCCTGCTGTTGGCGCAGGGTGTCTGAAAGAACACTCACCGGACGCGAAGGCCAGTCAAGTCCGCTCAACGTTGTCAGCCAAACGGCACGATATTCTCGTCCCGCAAAGCGCTCGCCAAGTATCTGCGCCAGACCCTGCGATGCAGAAAGGAGCATAAAGACAGCGAGCATGAAAAACACCCGCAGCATTTGGCTTCTATATAGATTGTGTCTTATCATGTGATAAACTGGTAGTTATTTCTTAAGTAGGTGTTCAAAATTATTTTATAGTATCATTCAATATAAACTAATTTTGAACACCT
>OJAW01001945.1_pt1 | contig 11058 bp, 9 predicted proteins | sample 1589151 | NCBI WGS metagenome assembly OJAW01 (sample SAMN03283290) | human gut metagenome | biome: human-associated habitat; material: feces | host: Homo sapiens | place: Peru | collected 2012 | reverse complement strand
ATCTATATTTTTCTATTTCTTTATGGTTACCAGAAGTTAATACATCAGGAACTTTCATTCCTCTAAAATCTCTTGGTTTAGTATATGTTGGATAATCAAGTAAATTATTATTAAATGAATCATATTCATGTGATTCTTTTTCTATTACTCCATCAATAAGTCTAGTTATTGAATCTGTTATAACCATACTTGGTATTTCTCCACCGGTTAAAACATAATCACCAATACTAATTTCACTATCTGCAAGTGTTCTTATTCTCTCGTCAAATCCTTCATAATGACCACATATTAGTATTATGTGTTCTTCATGTGAATACGAATAAGCCATCTCTTGATTATATGTTTTTCCATCTGGTGTTAGTAAAATTACTTTTGTATTTTCTGTTTTTAAATCTTCAACTGCATCAAATATAGGTTGTGGAGTAAGAACCATACCTGCTCCTCCACCATATGGTGTATCATCTACTTTTCCATGTGGATCTAGTGTGTAATCTCTAAAATTAATAACATTAATTTGAACTAGGTTTCTTTTTATCGCACGATTTATAATCGATTCATTTAAAAAGCCATCAAACATAGAAGGAAATAGTGTTAATATATCAATTCTAATCATACTATACCTCCCTTGTAAATGTTATTTTTTTATTTGATTCATCAATATTTTTAATAAAGTCTTTATGATATGGAATAAGCGTTTTCTTACCATCATTCATGATTTCAACCACTTTATAGTTAACCCCTGTATTATATATTGAAGTAACATACCCTATAAATTTATCCATAACATATGCTTCCATTCCTATTATATCACAAATAAGTATATCACTGCCAAAATTTATTTCTGATTTATCTATATATACATTTTTTTTCATATATTTTAGGACTTCATTTATATTGTTATAACCAGAAAGAGTTATCATATCATATTGTTTATGATGTCTATATGTATTTATAACCTCATGGCAATGGTTTTGCCCTATATATATATTTATACCTTTTTTAAATACTTTATCTTTATATTCAAAATCACTAATTAGCTTAATCTCACCCTTTATACCATGGGTACTAACTATTTTACCAATATATACATATTCCATATTTATACCTCCAAACTCTTTATATGACGTTTTTGTATTTCTTCTTGTAGTGCTACACAAGTTGGTATATTTAAATTATATACAAGATATCTCTCTAAATCCATTTGCTTTTCTGGCATGTAATTTTTACATATATCATATAAAATATTTTGTGCTTTAAATATATATGTATTTAGAATTAAATCTCTATGAAAATCAGATATTGCAGCAATATCACAATATTTAAAAAATTTATATGCTGTTTTTTGATCTGTGTGTTTAGAAATAAACTCATTTATAGGAAAGAACCCATAATTAAAAAACATATATTTCATTTCTTCTTCTCCTATTAATATTTCTAATTGATGTGCAAGTATATTTGCATACAAATAAGATGTAGTACAAGAATCATCATTTATATCATAATTATATGTTAAAAAGTTATTATTAAGGTGCCTACTGCATAATAATTCAACATATCCCTCTGTTATTCCTTCTCCAAGATTTATGCCAAAATTAGATGAATATAAAAAACCACTATATAGTTCATTTTTATCTTTATTATAGTAAGAAGATGCAATATGTATTAATTCATGATATGCAGGTAAAAGTCTTGTATCCTTTAAAATACATAAGTTATTTTTACAATCTAATTTATAATAACCATCACATTTAATACTATCTGTTATTTTAAATTCTAGAGTCTCAAGATTATGATATAAAGTGTTTGTATAATCACTTAGATATTTATCATATATATTTAAACCTTCTAATAGTATTTCTTTATTATTTTTAGTTTTTATATTTTCTAAAGCTGCTTTTCTAGTTGAATTATAATACTCCCCTGTGTTATTTTTGTTAAGTTTAAACTTAACTTTTGGAATAGGACTAAATACATTAAGTCTAGTCAACATTTTTATTTAATTCGTATAATAGAATACTAGTCGCAACCGCAACATTTAAGCTTTCTACTTTATCATTCATATCAATATATAAAAACCTATCACATAAAGCTGATACTTCACTACTTATTCCATTTCCTTCATTTCCCATAACAAGAGCGTATTTTCTTCTATCTTTTTTTGGAAGAGTACTTACATCACTTCCATATTCAACCTTAGTTCCATATATTGGATATTCTTCTTTTTTTAACTTAGTAATTGCCTCTGTTAAATCCATGTTTACTATGTTTAGGTGAAATATCATTCCTTGAGTAGAGCGAAGTACTTTAGGATTGTACAAATCAACTGTATCTAGGCTAGTAACTATTGTATCAACGTTAAAAGCTAAACTACTTCTAATAATTGTACCTAAATTACCAGGATCTTGTACTCCGTCTAATAGAAGAATTTTATTTCCTGTTACTTCTTTATTATCATTCATTTTACATAGTCCCATTACTTTTGATGGATTATCAAGTGAAGAAATCTTATTAATTATTTCATTGGTCACATATATAGTTGGTACATCAATTGGTAAAACCTCATCTTTTTCAAGAATTAACTCTATTAAGTTCCCACTTTTATATGCTTCTAGGACAAGATGTGTTCCTTCTACGATAAAAGTTTTTGTTTTCTTTCTATATTTTCTATCTTTTAATTTTATATAACATTTAATTCTATCATTATCTAAACTTGTTATAAGCATATTACTCACCCAAAATTATTATAATATATTTTTAGTATTCTTTCATCATTTTTCTTATCTTTTTATAATCAGGACAATTTTCTTCTACTAGAGTCCAAAACTCTTTAGAGTGATTAGCGTGAATAAGATGTGATAATTCATGTACAATTACATAGTCTAAACACACTATATCTTTTCTAATAAGTTCTAAATTAAGGGTTACTCTATGAGTTTTAGTATTACATACTCCCCATCTACTTTTCATGTTTCTAATAGTTAATGTTGGATACGGAATAGTTCTAGAAAACCCTGAATAGACTTTATCTAATCTACTTTTAAATAATTTAGTAGCTTCATTTTTTAAATATTTGTCAACATTGACACTCTTTCCAATAAAAACATTATCATTACCAAAGGAAATAGTATCGGAATTTACATATACAATATCATATTTATGTCCTAGATAATAAAATGATGAGGCATAATTTTTCTTTGCTTTTGTTTTATTGATCATTTTAGTAACTGATGTTATGTTCTCATTAATAATCTTTTCTATTTGTTTTGAAGTAGTAAATATATTAGTAGTAACTACAATTTCTAAATCATCATTTACTCTTATATAAGTATTTTTGTTCCTTGCTTTTTTTATTACATTAATTTTATATTTCTCATTATCTATTTCTAAATACATGTTACTTCACCAATATCTATTTTAGAATAAATTCTAAATATAAACAAGAAAAAAGGACTATAATTGTCCTTCATTAATCACTATTTTGTTAGAGAATATATTAGCTTCTCTTTCAAAGTTTTCTAAGTATTTTGAATTGCTAGGGTCAGTAATATTATCATAGAAAGTAATTATATATGTATTACTGCTTCCAAATATTAAATATGTATAGTAATACTCATCTGTATACTTCTTATGAATACTAAAAATTCTATATGCCTCTAGGCCATCAACTTTTACTTCTTTAGTATCTTTTATATCTTCACTTTCACCAATATACTTCACATAATTATCTTTATAACTTACCTTCTCATCATCTTTAACAGCAATGCCTACTTGTTGTAGCATAATTTGAGTAGGTCCTGTTTTACCATAATTATTAAGTACTTCATAGCTCTCTGTTGACTCACCTAGTTTATATGTTTCTGGCAGTGATATAGATATATTATTAAAAGTAAAAGGCTTTTCCTTTATATCTTTAGTCGTATGGGATTCATCATAAGAGGAATCACTAATTAATGCGAATGTAGTAAAAACTGCACATATAGCTAATGCAATAAAAACTATTTTTAATACAAAATTAGTGTATGCCTTCTTACCTACAGCTGGATTATTAATTGCTTCTTCATTAAAGTAACATTTACCAGTTAAAGTAGTAACTATTATTCCTCTTTTTTGTAATTTAGTAAATATAGCATTTTTATTTTTAGAATTAATTTTACTTAAAATTATAGAACTAGGAACTGTAGATTTTTTATCAAATGCTTTGTAAGACGCAAACACTTCTCTAAAGATATTTATTTGTTCTTCATCACTATAATTTTCTATATAATTTGTGCTTTCAACATTATTTTCATCTTTAGAATATACACTGTGTCTAATATTAGATATTACTCCACTTATACCAAGTATAGTAAATAAAAGTGATGTAATATAATCTTTTAAAACTGCACTTACAAATGTATCATTCATATAAAGAAGTTTAAATTTATTTATATCAAATCCATATCCTTCTTTAAAAAGTAAAAACATAGGAATTATTACAAACATTGCAAGTGTTACTGATAGTACTGAAGATATTCCTATTATAAGAGGCGCTTTTTTGTCTACCATACCTCCAAATAGTTTATAAAATGTGAAAGCTCCTAGTGCGATAACTGCGGCTAGAAGCGATAATATATAATTTAGATAAACATATACCAAAACCCAAGGAAGGGAGAATAGTATTCCCCCAATAAGTGCTCCTAATATACCTTTAATATAATTTTCTCTCATAAAACCCTCACTATTCAATTGGAACTTCAATTTCAGTTACATTACCAAGATTATCAGTTGCGGTAACTGTAAAGTATTTGTTAAGTCCTACTTTCTTAGTATATTTATAACTATGTCCTTCTCTTATTACTTGTTCAGAATCAAATTTATTTCTTTTACTCCAAGTAAGATCAGGAACTTTTTTTAGAATTCTTTGTTTATATTTTATTGTATCAAGATTTAATCCTGATTCATTATCAATAATAGTAAACTCGATTGCCTCTACCTTTTCCTTACCTTTTTTATCTGTAGTTTTTACAAGATTGTATTTAATATCTGGTCCTTTAGTATCAATATATACATTTACCTTACATGTATTTGTATTACCAACTTTATCACTTATAGTTATAGTTGATGTTGCCATAGTAGTATTAAATGTTTTAGAGAATGTAGAAGAACTACAACCGCTTCCATTATCACTACATACTACTTTAATAGTACGTGCATCTTTTGTCCAAGTAGTAGAAGCTCCAATTATCTCATCACATTTTGGCTTAGTATTATCAATATTCTTAATTGACACTTGTTTTACGGCAGAAGCTACACCGGTGTTAGTGTTTTTTACAACTACCTTTACATCAGTATTTGAACTAAATGTTTTAGAATTTGATGATTGATAAGTTTTACCTCCATCAAATGAATAATTTAGTTTAGCACCTTTTACGGTTGATTTTGCGCTAACTTTTAATGTTACGCTTTTAGTCCATTCACTTGTATTTCCACCTACACTACTAATAGTTATGCTTTCACGTTCTACGGATGGTTTATTATTGTTATTATTACTACTATTCTGATTATTTTGATTATTTTGGTTATTTTGGTTATTTTGGTTATTTTGGTTATTATTATTTTGAGTACCTCCTCCATTATTAGGAGTATCATTAGTAGTATTTTCTTCGGTATTATCAGAAGTTGTATTTGAATTATTATTTTCTGTATTATCTGTATTAGTTTCTGTTCCATCAACCTCAGACTCTAGTGAGAATGCTTGGAATGATACATTACCTACTTTATCTTTTGACCAAACATAATAAATTTTAGTAGATGTTGCATTATATTTAATTACTGTATCATTAGTAAGTTCAACTGCATCCCATTTTGTTGGAACTTCTGCACTTTCTGTTACTATAATGTTTGTTATTCCTGATAGAGGATCCTTTAAATCTATTGTAATTACTCCTTTTTCTTTATCAATAGATTGAATTTTAATTTCTGGTCCTTCACTATCTACTTTATCTAATTTAGCAGTATAAATTGAAGATATATTACCATTAACATCTTTTACAACAATATATAAATTTTTATTAGTATCAATAGTTATAGAATCTTCTTTTTGCCAAGTTGCACCTGCATCAAAACTATATGCACTCTCTGCCATTTCATTTTGGAATGTTGCATTTACCTTAACAACAGTTTCTTTAACCCAATCAGTTGGGATACCTGTAACATCATTAATAATAGGTGCATCATTTCCTATTCTTGCAATTATAAAAGTATATTTTTTATTTTTAAGAGAAATTACTATATTTTTAATTTCATTCTTATTAATTAGTGTACTTTTATTACATTCTGAAATGTTAACCTCTTTATCTTTGTATTTACAAATTAATTTAATAGAATCATTTCTACTTTCAATTGTGTAAGTATCAGTATTCTTATTAAATTTTTCATTAATAGTTCCGCCCTCAACTACTATACTATCAATATCAGTAATAGTAGCACTTTTTGAAGAGATTAGTTTATATACTAAAACACCTACAGACGCTAATATTCCTAGAATGATTATAATAAGTAAAGCAACAAATATTTTACTTTTTTTATTACCTTCGTCTGGCTCTTCAACAGCACTATTACTATCAAGTGATTCAAAAGATGGATATTGATAAGCATCATTGTTTCCAGTTGCATTATAAGAATTTAAGTTGTTATTATCACTATTTTGATTATAATCATATGAATTAGTATCAATATTTTCATTAATGTTTGATGCATTATAATTATCACTTGCATTTAAGTCATTTTGCGTATTATTATTTTCAAAATCATTATTATTGTTATAATAGTTATACATAAGAAACCTCCGTTATTATAGTTACATTATAATACAAGACAAGAATAAAATAAACATATTTTTTACATAATTCTAATTCAAATGTAAAGAATAATATTGGAGAGTGAAATATGAATATAAATATAAGAGAACATATAATTAATAATTTTAAAAATGATGATGTTGGTGTATTAAGACGTGCGATTGAAGAATCAATAAAAGAACAAGATGAGATCGCATTACCAGGTATGGGGGTGTTTTTAGAGGTAATATGGCAAGGTGCCTCCGAAGAATTAAAAAATGAGATGCTTTCTATCTTAGAAGAGAATATTATTAAAAAATAATGTAAAATAGTGCAAAATGAATTGGTTTTTATTTACTAATTCATTTTTTCGTTATACTCTTTTATTATAAGAGAGGGTTTTATGGGAGAAGATATACTTAAAGTTATTGAAAATTCAAAACAAAGCGGCATCAAATTAGAAGATGTAATAAGAAAATTTAAATCTATAAATGAAGAGGAAATCGAGGGTGAAGTTTCTCTTTTAGAAAAAGAAGGAAAGATATATAAAAATTGTAATGGCTATTATATAATGCTTGATAAAGATTTAAAAATTAGCACATTATATTGTAGTCACAAAGGAAGAAGATATGTAACTGATAATAACACTATCTTTTTTGTAGATAGTAAAGATATTAATGGAGCTTTAGACTTTGATAAAGTTATATTTAGACCAAACGAAAAAAACAAAACTGCAAAAGTCGAAAAAATTATTGAAAGACAAAATGATATTGTAGTTGCGGAGGTTATATCTACTACTAATGGTAAGATATTATCAACAATAAATACTCCAGAAAAAATTAATATACAAATTAGACAAGGCGAATTAGAAAAATATTATGATGGAGATAGATTAATTGTAAATGTAGGAAGCTACTCTACTCCAAATGAAGTAAGAGGAAAAATAATAGAAAAATTAGGAAATAAAAAAGAGCCTAATATTGAAGAGTCAACAATTGCAGCTAGTAGAGGTTTTACTACAAAATATAGTAAGGAATATTTAGATGAATTAGCGGCTATTCCGGATAAAGTTACTGATGAAGATATTAAGGGAAGATTAGATTTAAGAAGTGATGTTATATTTACAATAGATAGTGAAAGCACAAAAGATATGGATGATGCAATATCTATAAAAGTTTTAGATAATGGTAACTATGAGTTAGGAGTACATATTGCTAATGTGTCACATTATATAAAAAAAGGAAGTGCAATATATGAAGATGCAATAAGAAGAGGAAATAGTGCTTACTTTGCTAATTCTGTTATACCGATGCTACACTTTGATATATCAAATGGAATTTGTTCTCTTAATGAAGATGTAGATAGACTGACTAAAAGTTGTATAATGGAAATAAATAAAAAAGGAAAAGTAGTAAATTATTATATTACGGATTCAGTAATTCATTCTAAAAAGAAAATGACTTATGAAGATATAAATAAAATTTTTGAGGATGGTGTTATTATAAGTGAATACCTACCCTATTATGATAGTCTTAAAATACTAAAAGAATTAACAACGATATTAAAAGAAAAACATGAAAAAGATGGTTATATTGCATTCGCAAGTAATGAAATTAAAACAATAGTTGATAATAATGATGAGACATTAGGATTTAAAAATGTTCATCAAGGTATTGGTCAGGAAATGGTAGAATACTCCATGATAGCTGCAAATGAAACAGTTGCTGGACACGTATTTTGGATGAGGCTTCCTTTTATATATAGAATACATAATGAACCTAGGGAAAAAAGAATTGAAGAAGCAATGGAAATTGCTAAGAAAATAGGATATAGATTTAGTAAGATAAAAGATATGGGTGGTAGTCACTTACTTCAACAAGTAATAAAGCAATTATCTGTTAAAGAGGAATTTCAAGCACTGTCTCAATTTTTCGTAAAAACTATGCCTAGAGCTCTTTATTCCACTGAAAATATTGGTCACTTTGCACTAGCACTTGACTTTTATACTCACTTTACTTCTCCTATTAGAAGAGGTTGTGATCTTATGGTTCATGAATTATTAGATTTATATGATAAGGATATCTCCTATGTTAACTTTGAGGAATTAGAAGATGAACTGGCTATAATATCTGAACACATTTCATATACAGAAAGACAAGCCGATATGGTTGAATATGAAATAAATGCACTTAGAATGGTTAAATATATGAGGGAAAATATAGGCAAAACATATAAAGCAAGAATTCATGATATAACTCCATTAAATGTACAAATTGTTTTAGAAAATAATGTTATTGGAACTGTACCAATAGACTTTGTAGGTGGTGGTGGATTCTATTATATGGATGCTAGCAAATCATTAAAACGTGGAAAATCAACTTATTGCATAGGAAATAATGTTATTTGTACTGTTATAGATATTGATGAAGAAGATAGAACAGTAATTTGTTCCATAGATAGAAATCTTACTAGAGAACACGCTAAACAAAAAGTTAAAAAATTATAAAAAAAAATTGGAGTTAATTCCAATTTTTTTATTTTATATAATATGCTTTTGAATAACAAGTTGATGAATTACCATCTTTATCACGAGATACTATTTTAATCATTCTCATTCCTTTGTTGCTTAATCTAATTTGTACAGCACTATTAAATGTTGCATAGTATCTATAATTTTGATTAATGTTATTCATAATATTTGATTCATTAATATATACATCATAACTTACAGTATCTTTAGATGGTATAATTTTAATTAAAACTTTTTCATTAGTCCATGTCTTGTCATTTATACTTTTACCGCTTTCAGTTTTAGCTGATAATGTAGGACAAGCTGGTTTAATCACTACAGTAAATTGATAACTACTTGAAATAGCACTATTACCTACTCCTGTTGTTACTCTAACACTATAGTTACCATTTGAAGATGCTTTATAAGTTTTGCTTGTTGCACCATTAATTACTTTGTTATTTTTATACCATTGATATTTATATCCACTAATACTATTATTAGGATTAGTAACTGCATTTAAAACCACACTATTTGAAGTTTTGTTTGTTGCATTTATTGATACATTTGGTTTTGTATTATCTATTTTATTAATTCTTACTTTTTTACTTGTTTTATTACCCTTTATATCTCTAATTACTATATTTACTGTTTGGTTATTAGTAAATGTCTTACTATTTGAGCTTTGATAAGTTTTACCTCCATCAAATGAGTAAGCTTTTGAGTTAAGGCCATTACTACTAGAAGCCTCTACTGTTAATCTAACTGATTTAACCCATTTTGAACTATTTCCATTTACTTTAGTTATAGATAAAGTATATGGTGCAGGCTTTTTATTATTGTTTGATGAAGTATTACTTTTATTAGTTGTTGTATTTTTCTTCTTATTTGTAGTATTTTTGTTTGTATTTTTATTTGTTGTATTTTCTTTTTCTTCTTCTATGTTAACAGTAAATACATTTGATGCGATTGGAGTTTGCATTCCTTCTTTACTAATTTCAACATAGTAATCACCAGTAGAAGTTACTTTATATTCACTACTAGTAGCTCCTTCAATTTTCTCATTATTTTTATACCATTGATAAGTTACAACGCTATCTGAAGGTAATACATAAGAAGTTAAGACTGCTTCTTTTACCTTTTGAGTATTATTGTTATCAATTGTAGAAGTAATTTGAACAACTGGAGTTTCACTACCCTCTTCTTTTGTAATACTTATTTTATATGTTCTAACACCTTTATCTTCAGCAATTACAGTTATTGTATGAGTTAATGATTTATCATACAATGTTATTCTTTTATTACATCCACTAGTAGTTGCTTTTGCACTCTCACTAGCACATGAGATCGCTACTACATCTTCCTTAGTGGTTAGTGAATAAACTGTAGTGTTTTTATCAAATGCTGGAGTTAAGGTTGCATTATTAACTTTTAAATAACTTAAATAATTATTACTACTTTTAGTTTTCATACCACATGATATTACTAAAACTAGTATTATAACTATAATGATGATAGCACCAAGTAAAATTAAAAGTTTTGGTTTTCTATCTTCACCATCATTATATAAACTATTATCCTCTTCATATTTACTCATATATATACATCCCCTTCATTAGTTGCTTATTATACTACAAAACTGTCAAAAAGTAAAGTTTTTATGTAGAACAAAAGAATAAAAATTAAGATTTTTATTCGCATTGGTCGTCACCGATTCCAACATTCCTACTT
>OJAW01001940.1_pt1 | contig 11077 bp, 8 predicted proteins | sample 1589151 | NCBI WGS metagenome assembly OJAW01 (sample SAMN03283290) | human gut metagenome | biome: human-associated habitat; material: feces | host: Homo sapiens | place: Peru | collected 2012 | reverse complement strand
TACCTGTCATTTTCACAAATGATCTTGGCATGTTTTAAAGAGACACTTATATCTTGAAGTCTGACATCACAAATCATAGCTCTTCCCACTAAATTAATTTCATTTGATAAAGCATATGTATCTTGTTCAATCTCTAAATAAGCAGAAAAGTTTACTTGAACTTGTAAGAGCTGTGTTTTATCTTCCGAACTAGATTCAACAGGTTGATTTCTATGAAAAGCTTGTATGGGTTCTTTGACTTTAAATGTCTGCATCCTCTTGTTTTTAAAGAAAGAAAACTTTAGAATTAGTGTGTTTCCGGGACATCAAATAAAAGGGAGAAAAGAGAAAATTGCCCATAAAATTGTTTGACAACTATAATAAAATATGATAAAACTTGAGTTTGACAGCAAAAATGAGCAAAACCATATAATATAAGGTATTGCTCATTTTTTTGTTGTTGTGATTTTTAGATTATTTTATATAATTTTTAATTTTTTGTAATTTTATGTATTTTTTTGTTAAGTCTAAATTGAATATATCACATAAATCAGTTGTTACTTTATTTCTTGTATTTATTATATATGTATCTGCTTTTAAATTTGTACAAGTTAAATTATTGATAGATTTAACTATATTTTCAATAGAATATTTTTTATTGGTTTTAATTTCTAACAATCTTAATATCAATAGTGATACAAAACATGTTAAAAAGTGTGCTTCTATATGTTCCTTAGTCCATACATAGACCGGTCTTGATTTCAAAATGCTTTTAGTAATTTTGAATGTTTCTTCTATTTTCCACAATCCTCTATATTTATCTCTTAAATCTTTGTCACTCATTTCAAGTTCACTTGTAACAATTGAATAATATCCATCGTATTTCTCGAGTTCTTTTATTTTCTCTTCGTTAAGTGATAAGATAGTTCCTTCTGGTATTAATCCTGTTTCTTTATCAAACTTTATATTATTTACAAATCCTGCTGCTCCTACAGATGTTGCTCTAGTATATTTTCCTGGATTTGATATTAAATCTTTTGCTTTTGCTATTACTAATTCTCTTTCATACTTCTGTCTATCCGCATATTTTTGTGAATAATATACCATTTGTTTTTGATATATAACTGACTTATTAGTTCTTTTTCCATTTCTTTTAATTTGTATTGTTTTTGCAAATATTCTTGATTTGTGTTTAAAGAATATAGTTTCATTATCCTCAGTTATCGTATCTACTATATAATCATCTTTTAGTACATAATCTTTGAATTCTTTATCGGCACCAAGAACACTTTGACCATATATATATCCATCATGACTATTACTATCAGAATTATTTTTGCCAGCAATAAATACTGTGTTATCACTTGTGTTAAGACCTCTATCAGCAACAACAATAGTTCTTTCAATTCCAAAGTTTCGTTTAACTTTTTTTAATGCTGGTCTTAGTGATGTTTTTTCACTTTCATTTCCTGGAAATAAGTTATAAGCAAGCGGTAAGTCAGTATTGTCCATAAGTAATCCCATTTGAATTATAGGGTCTTTTCTATTCTCTTTAGATGGACCTTTTTTTCTGTAACCTTTAATTAATATATTTCCTTCCTCGTCAATTAAGTCTTCATCATTGTATGAAATCTCAAAATAATAATTGGTACAATCATAATAACTATTGGTTATATCTCTATTATATTTATCTTTAGTTTTATCCCAAAGCCAAGTTTGAATATCTTCTTGATATTCACAAAAATTATCTAAACTACGATATAAATCTTTTAATGAAAAATCAAAATTATCAAAATATAAATCTTTGTTGTCAAAAGCTTCTTTTTTACTTCCTGGATTCATTATTCTAGAATAGATAAGTAGTTTAAAAATATTATTAAGATTATATTCTATATTTAAATATTTTTGTTTTTGTTTAAAGAAATCATTTAATAAGAGTTCATCATAAATGTTTTTTAAGAAAATATAGCCAATATTATGTGGTTTAATATCTTCATCTAATTCTTCACTTAAAGAATAGGTAAAAGTATCTTGAGTTTCAAGCAATAATTCTTTTTCTCTTTCATTTGCTTTTTCATTAAAATATTTAATTGGGTCGTCATATTGTTTTATCAAATCTTCCCAATCACCAATTTTTTCTACAGTGATTTGTTTTGATTTACCATTTTTATCTCTAAAACCACGTACATAGCTTAAATATTTAATATTTTTTCTATTTGGGTTGCATCTAACATACATATTACTAATCACATCCTACAATATAATTATACCACATATCATAACAAATCACAACACAAAAATGATAAAAACTTGACAAAATAAAAACCATATAAAATATGGGTTTGATTAACATTGAGTAATTAGGTAGGTGTCAAACTCCGGAGGTGTCAAACTCCGGAAGAAAATTAAACACGAGGTGGTATCGCTGAAAAAATTAGAAAAATTGTCATTTTTTGTTGCATTCGAATTAATTATGTGTTATCATTGATTTATCAGATAGCACAAGTAGTGTCGTGTGGATTTGATTCAGTTGATGCAGTAATGTAGTATTTTCAACTGAGCAGTAGGATCGTCTGCTAGTATAGAGGCGATTTTTTTGTGCTTATCTTTCCATACTAGAATTATATAAATTTTCTAGTTCTTCCTCTCCCCATAAATCTTCTATGTCTATATTAAGTCTATTTATATTACTAATAATTGCATTTTTAAAATATCCAAACCTGTTTTCTATCACATTATCATCCTCATCTCTAAATTTTCTTTTTATTACTCTGGGTATTATATAATGAATTATTTTTATTAAATCCTTATAGGAATTACCATCATGTAATAATTGCTCAAATAAATTATCATAATAAAAAATCTGAATATCACCTTCTTTAATAAATCCTCTTTCAATCAATTCTAAAGTTAAAATATTATGTTCTTCTGGAATAAAAAAAGATGATATTTTGGTTTTATCATCTTTATCTATTTGTTTATTAGTATTTATTTGTGTTGTACTTTCCACATTTGGATAATCCAAGTGTGGATTTTCCATATCTGGATTGTTATCATCATGTTCTTGATCTAAATAATGTGGTACTTCATATATTAAGTAATTATATTCAAAGTAACCTTTTTCACCTCTAACCTTTTCTATTTCTACATAATGATAATATTGTAATTCTTTAATTATTGATCTTATGCCATCTCTGCTTTCTTTACTAATTGCACAAAGACCTGCTAAAGAATAGTCCCAATCTTCTGGTAATGATAGCATAAATGACAATAATCCTTTTGCTTTATATGATAAATTTTTATCTCTCAAATGAAAATTTGACATAACTGTATAATCTTTTGTTTTGTCTATTTTAAATACTGACATAATAATCACCTCTCTTTTAACTATTGAATTTTAATTATTGTTTTTATATTTTTAATTTTTCAATATCTATTTCTTTTAATTTATTGTTTTTTATTTCATTATAATTTAAAATTGCATCAATTACATATTGTTCAATATATCGCTTATCTCTTGATAATAAATCACTTGGTAATACCGATTCTATTTTTTCTTTATTAAAACTTATTTGTTCATGTTGATTTCCCTTAACTTGTGATAATATTTCGTCCAATGTATTATAGTTTAATTTTTTATTTTTACTTAATTCTCTTATTTTTATGGCTTGTCCATGACTAGGGGTTAAATCTTCATAAATAAATGTAGAATAAAGTAAATTTTGTTCGTCTTTTGTTAAATAAGACAATTCTACTGCAGGCTTTAATCCAATTGTTAAATATGTTCTTTTATCATGTAACACGGAATTATCTACTAATTTTAATAATTCTGGAATTAAAAAGGTCAATCTTACATAGTTTTGAATCTGTCTAGCACCATCTGGAGATTTTTTAGCAAGTATATCTCTTGACTTGTGGCACTCAGTGCCACAAGTTTTTTTCCCTTGATGTTTTATAGCATCTATCTTCATTTTATAAGCAAATGCCTTTTCACTAGGCAAAATCTTTTCCCTATACATATTTGAATCAACCATATAAATTGTCGCTTCGTCATCATCTAATTCTTTTATATAAGCATCTATCTCGTCCATTCCATTTAATTGTAATGCAAACTTTCTTCTATGACCTGATATTAATTCATACCTGCCATTTTTCTTTGGTCTAACAATTATGGGATTTAATAATCCATTTTCTTTTATACTATTAGCAAGTTCTTTCATAGATTCATCATCTTCAACTAGAAATGGATGTCCTTCAAAATCATCTATTTTATCTATTTTGATTTTTTCAATGTTTTCCATAATTATTTTTCCTCCATTACATAATTTAATTTCCAATTAATATATTCATAATATGTAATTTCTCTTTTGGCTCTCTTGCTTTTCATAATATTCCATTCATTTATAAAATTTCTTATATTAATAATTTTTTCTTCTTCTACAAATGATACAGAAGACAAGTCAATACGATAATTAGGAATTAATTCTTCAAGCCACATAAGACTATAAAATATATCTATTTCTTCCAAATAATCATATTTTTTTATTGAATTATAATTTACATCTAATATTTTTGCTATTTCTCTAACTCTTTCCTCTTTAGGATTTCTATTTCCTTTTTCATATCTGGTCATTGTTCTTCGTTTACACTCTCCAGTAAGTCCTAACTTATCTGAAACATTATCTTGTGTCATAAGTCTAAATTGCCTCACGAATGCAATTCTAGCACCTTGCGACATATTTTTTAATTTTGGTTTTGTATATAATAATCGCATATATATCTCCTTCCTTTATCTGTCGCACATTACATTTAAAATGCAAAAAAAGACTAAGATTTACAACTAAATGTTTAATCTTAGTCTAATTTTTATATTATTTTCAATAAAATATACAATTATTTACTATTTAGAATATTTACTAAATTTCTTACAAAACCAGTAACTATTATAAATGTGTTATTTTAATTTATTATTTTTGCCCCTCAGACTTGATTGCGGCTTGTGCAGCAGCTAACTTAGCAATTGGAACTCTATATGGAGAGCATGAAACATAATTAAGTCCCACTCTATGACAGAATTCAACACTTGATGGTTCTCCACCATGTTCACCACAAATACCAAGTTTAATATCAGGTTTAGTTTCTCTACCAAGTTTAGTAGCCATTGAAACTAATTTACCAACACCATTTTGATCTAACTTAGCAAATGGATCAAATTCATATATTTTATTTTCATAGTATGAAGGTAAGAATTTGCCAGCATCATCTCTAGAGAAACCAAATGTCATTTGTGTTAAATCATTAGTACCAAATGAGAAGAAATCAGCTTCACGAGCAATTTCATCAGCTAAAAGTGCAGCTCTAGGAATTTCAATCATTGTACCAATATGATATTTCATATCACTACCCATTTCTGCTTTAACTTTTTCAGCAGTTTTAATAACGATATCTTTTACAAATTTTAATTCTTTTACTTCTCCTACTAAAGGAATCATAATTTCTGGAACAATTTCAATACCAAGTTCACGTGAAACATTTATAGCAGCTTCAATTAAAGCTCTAGTTTGCATCTTAGCAATTTCTGGATAAGTAACTGCTAAACGACAACCCCTATGGCCCATCATTGGATTAAATTCATGTAATTCACTAATCTTTTGATGTAATCTTTCTGAACTAAGATTCATCTCCTTAGCTAAAGCAATAATATCATTTTCCTCAGTTGGTAAGAACTCATGTAGAGGAGGATCTAAATATCTAACGGTCATAGGCAAACCTTTAAGTTCTCTGTACATTTGTTCAAAATCACCTTTTTGAAAAGGAAGTAATTCATTTAAAGCTTTTTCTCTTTCTTCTAATGTATCAGCTAAAATCATTCTTCTAATTTTAGGAATTCTTTCTTCTTCAAAGAACATATGCTCAGTTCTACATAAACCAATACCTTCAGCACCAAGTTCAATTGCTTTCTTAGTATCCCTAGGATTATCAGCATTAGTCCTAACCCCTAACTTACGATACTCATCAGCCCAAGCCATAATTCTTCCAAAATTACCACTTACAGAAGCATCAACAGTTTTAATATCACCTTTATATATTTTACCAGTTGATCCATCTAAAGAAATATAATCTCCTTCATGGAAAGTTTCACCATGTAATGTAAATACTTTAGCATGTTCATCAATTGCAATATCACCACATCCAGAAACACAACAAGTTCCCATACCACGGGCAACTACTGCAGCATGACTAGTCATACCTCCACGAACAGTTAATACACCTTGAGAAGCAACCATACCTTCAATATCTTCAGGAGTAGTTTCTAATCTAACAAGAATAACTCTTTCACCTTTTCCACCTTTACCAGCTTTTTTAGCATCCTCAGCTGTAAAATAAACTTTACCAGCTGCCGCCCCTGGAGATGCTGGAAGAGCTTCACCAATAACCTTACCTTGAGCTAAAGCATCTTGATCAAACATTGGATGTAATAATTGATCTAAACTCTTAGCGTCAATTCTTAAGACAGCTTCCTCAGAACTAATCATTCCCTCATCAACTAAATCACAAGCAATCTTAATTGCAGCAGGAGCAGTTCTTTTACCACTTCTAGTTTGTAAGAAATATAACTTTCCCTCTTGAATAGTAAATTCCATATCTTGCATGTCTCTATAATGATTTTCTAATCTTTGAGCGATTTCAATAAATTCTTTATAACATTCAGGTAAATCCTCAGCAAGTTTTGCAATCGGTTGAGGTGTTCTAACTCCAGCAACAACATCTTCTCCTTGAGCATTAATTAAATACTCACCATAAATACCCTTTTCTCCAGTAGATGGATTTCTTGTAAAGGCTACTCCAGTTCCTGAAGTATCTCCCATATTACCAAATACCATAGTTTGAATATTAACAGCAGTACCCCAATCACTAGGAATATCATTCATTCTTCGATAAACATTAGCTCTCGGATTATTCCAAGATCTAAATACAGCCTTAACTGCACCCATTAATTGTTCATTAACGTCTTGGGGAAATTCCTCACCATTCATATGGTCACTATAAACTTTTTTAAATCTTTTAACCAATTCTTGCAAATCTTCTGTTGTAAGTTCACTATCAAACTTAATACCTTTTTCATGTTTTAATTCATCAATAATCTTTTCGAAGAAAGATTTATTAACTTCCATAACAACATCAGAATACATTTGAATAAATCTACGGTAAGAATCATAAGCAAATCTTGCATTACCAGTCTTCTTAGCAAATCCTTCTACGCTTACATCATTTAACCCTAAATTTAATATAGTATCCATCATCCCAGGCATAGACACTCTAGCACCACTTCTTACAGATACCAATAATGGATCACTTTCATCGCCAAATTTCTTACCTTGTTCTTCTTCTAATTTAGCTAAAGCTTCAAAAATTTGATCTTTAATTTCATCAGTAATTTTCTTACCAGAATTATAATAATCAGTACAAGCTTCAGTTGTTACTGTAAATCCTTGAGGAATTGGTAACCCTAAATTAGTCATTTCTGCTAAATTAGCTCCCTTACCTCCTAAAAGATTTTTCATTTCTGCATTTCCTTCATTAAATAAATAAACAAACTTTGTCATTATCTTTCATCCTCCCTATTTTCTAATGTAAATGAACTTAAATACAATTGACCATCAATATTCTGAGCTATTATTGTCCCAGTTTTAATAATCAAATTATTAGAATAATTAGTAATTGAACTATCAATTAATTCTTCACTATATCCTAATATATCAACATCAATATAAGTAAAGTCTCCCTTTTCTCTAATATCAGTAACTTTTAAAATATATTGAATGTTATTATCTATCTCATAATAGTAATTATCATCACTATAATAAGCACTTATTTGATTGCTATCTAATTTAATTCTAAATATTCTCATCGCATAATTTTGAATTAAAGTACTATCTACTTTGTCAGTATCTTCTCTATTTTTTAAATAAGAATATATAAATATAAATTTAGTTTCATCATTATCTAGTAAATCAACACTACTATAACTTATTTTACCCTTAATTACATTATTAATTGCTATCAAGAAATCCTTTTCAGATAAATTAGCATTATAACTAATCTTATCATTTTCATTTAATTCATGTTTAGTTGTTGTTGTAGTACTTGTTGGCACATCATAATCAACATGATTAAAAGCAGTTGAAGTATTAATTAAAGCCAAAACAATAACTAATAAAATAACAAATATTACAACTCCAAACACTGCTGCTAAATATTTAGTTTCTCTATCCTCCATAAACTACTCCTTCGCTCTAGGATGAGCATTTAAATAAGCTCTCCTTACTTCCTCATTAGTTAAATGCGTATAAATACCAGTAGTACTTAAACTACTATGTCCAAGTAATTCCTGAACACTTTTAATATCACACCCCTCATTAAGCATCATCGTAGCAAAAGTATGTCTAAAAGTATGAGGAGATACCTTCGAATTAATACAAGCCTTTTTAACAATATTATCTATTATTAATCTAATTCCCCTTGTTGTTAAATTACCACCATTATTATTAATAAATAAATATTGAGACTCTCTACTATTTAATAAAATATTTCTAGATTCATTTAAATACTTATCTAAACTATCAGCAGCATAAGAACCATAATAAACAATTCTTTCTTTACTACCTTTTCCCATTACTTTAATTTCTTGATTTAAATAATCAATATCATTAATTTTAATATTAGCAAGTTCACTAACTCTAAGCCCTGTTGCCAGTAACATCTCTAAAATAAGTCTATTTCTAATATCTAAAGGACTACCATCTAAAGTATCAATCATTTTATTAAACTCATCATATTTAAAATAATTAGGTAATCTTTTTTCAGTCTTTAAACTACTAACCATACTAAAAGGATTATTTAATATTTTTTTATTTTTTTCTAAATACTTATAAAAACTTCTTAAAGTACTAAGCATTCTATTAATAGAAGTACTCTTATATCCACTCTTCTTTAAATAAATAATAAAATCACTTATATTATTATAATTTACTCTTAAATAATTAATCTTATGATCATTTAAATATTCTTCATACTTAAATAGATCTAATTCATAACTAGTTTCTGTAAAGTCAGAATACTTTTTTTCTAGTAAAATATAATCCAAAAAATCATAAATAATATCCTTCATACTACCCCACTATATTATTATACTATAAAAAAACTAAAAAAACTCTAATCATTGACTAGAGTTTACACATTTAATACCTCAATTTGTTCAGTTTTATTATCATCATTTTTAACTTTAACACTATTAGGTTTGTTTTGTTTATTTTTCTTTATTTTAGCACCTACAATAAAGTAAATAATAAGACATACTATAACAGCTCCACCAATAATAAAATAAAGCTTGTACTCATCCAAAATATTGGATTTAACAATCGTAATAGAATAAGTATTAGTCTGATTAGTTAAGTCCGTAATAACAATCTTAATCACACTACCATTCTTTAAATTCTCATTACCAATAATTTCATAAGTATAATTACCATTAGTTAACGTAGGCGTAATATCTAAAACTTTAGTATCATTTTCAACCTTCAAAGAATAATTAAAAATCAAACTATCAAAATTAAGATTATAACCATTAATATTTAAAGAACTCAAAGTTCTATCACCTACATTATTTACAGAACCATCATCCTTTAAAACATTAATCTTATAAATATTATAAGCATTACCTTTAGTTAAAGTAATTATAATAGTATTATTACCACTAGTTAAATTATCATTACCACTAATATCAACCTTAATATCTTCGCCAGCTACTGCTTCAACATCTAACTTAGTAACATCACTATCTACCTTTAAATCATATTCAAAAACATCTTTATTAAATACAAATTCTTGATCCTTAATAGTTAAAGAATTAAGTAAAATAGTCTTATCAACTTCACTTTCTCCAGACCAACAAGCATAATAAGTTAAATCACTTGTTAAATTAACAACCCCGGAAGTTCCACTAGTACACTCTTTATTGATGCCCCAACCTTTAAAAGTATAGTTATTTCTAGTAGGCATATTAATACTGCTTAAATCAACATCACAAGTTCCACCAGATGGAGTACAAGAAACTGTTTGTTTATTTAAATTACCACCATTAGCATCTAAAGTTAAAATAAAATTAACCTTTTTAGTTGTTGTAGTCGTTGTTGATGCCTTAGTAGTCGTAGTAGTTTTTTTAGTTGTTGTTGTAGTTTTAGCTTTTAATTTAATAATACTTCTTAAATCATCATTAGTACTAAAATCCTTATCACTACTTAAATATTTAAATTTAATCTTTTTAATTTTAATTTCAAATTTTGCATCACTCTTTATAGTAGGAGTCTTAATAGTCATTAAAGCGATTTTTTCATAAGCATTATTTCCTGGACCTGAAAAAGATAAATTAACACCAGTACCATTAAATTTAAAATCACTATAGGGTCTTACTTCTACCAAGCTAAGGCCTTCTGGAAGAGCTAATGTTCCCTCAAAAGAATAACAACTACTTGGTGAATATAAAATACAATTTATTTCACTACCAGACTCAGCATTATCAGGTGCACATCTAAGCGCAATAGCCGCATTAACTTTAAAAGGAATAATTACTAATAAACCAAATAAAAACAATTTAATCTTTTTCATTTAACCCATCCTATTCTTTAAACATTTTAACACAGCCCCAATAAAAAAACAATCGCTTTAAAGCAATTGTTAATGAATATTAAATTATTATTTTAATTAATTATTTTATAAAAGAAATTTGTAGAAAAAAACAATTGTTTTCTTTGTCTATATACATGATAACATAAAAACGACTTGTTAAAAAGTCGTTTTAAAATTTCACTCGAATAATTCGAGTTTATTATCTTATTGGTAGCGGCGGAGAGATTTGAACTCCCGACCTGCCGGGTATGAAAAATAAGCCCTAAATTAATTTACCGTTTATTTTTTACCGTTTCCCTTATTAAATAAGGCTTCGCTCCAATATATATTATAAAATAAAATATAAGTAAATTCAAGTAAATTCAAGTAAATTCAAATAAATATAAATAATTTTATATAAAAATTCCCT
>OJAW01001938.1_pt1 | contig 11083 bp, 11 predicted proteins | sample 1589151 | NCBI WGS metagenome assembly OJAW01 (sample SAMN03283290) | human gut metagenome | biome: human-associated habitat; material: feces | host: Homo sapiens | place: Peru | collected 2012 | reverse complement strand
TGCCGGTGGCACATGACTGATGAGAAAAGAGATATAGACCGAAAAGATTCCTTAAAATGATGCAGGTTATTTTTTGAATGTTACTAAAGTAAGTTCTGAAAAATCCTTATTTCAAATGAGTAGTTGAGGGACTGTCATAAACCTTCAGTACAAACTAATTTCAAATCGAGGTTATAGTAGAATATTGTTAAACTTTGCAATGTTAATAAGTTACGAACATAGATGCGAAAGTTAGCGCATCACTGATAGTCATAAAACATAAAACATAAAGCATAAAACATACTAATCATCAAAGAATTATGAGATTTGCAATAACAGCGTTTGTGGTCATCGGGGCGGTGAAGATACTGCTCACGGAGGAATATATTCCTGAAAATGATGACAAATAGTGGAAATGCGGTTGGCGAAGTTCCGGGAGCGATTCAAGTCAAACGGTGAAATGAATATAATGGAACAACGAATATGGCAGAGGAGACTTTAGACACGGCCGCGAAAATCCTCAAGGCGGCGGAAGAGGAGTTTATGGAGAAGGGCTACGGCAACGCCAAGATGATGTCCATCGCGGCAAGGGCCGGAGTAAGCCATTCCATGCTGCACTACTACTACCGATCCAAGGGGAAACTCTTCCAGATGATCTTCGACGAGAAGGCAAAACTGATCGTCAGCATTCTCGAGGGAGTGCATGACAAAGAGATCAGTTTCAAGGAAGTCATAAGTCATTTTGTAATGAACCAGTTCGACCTGATGCGTAAGAACGACAGGTTTGTCTGGTTCATGATCGACGAGCTGATCCACAACAAGGAGAACCTGACCAAGATCATGGAGATTGTGCTTCCGAAGGTCACGGGCTACATCCAATGCGTCAATGACATGCTGGAGAAGGAGGTGAAGGCAGGTAATGTCAGGGAAATCAAGCTTATGGATCTGATTGTGAACATCGTCTCCATCAACGTCGCCTCGTTTCTCTTCCTTCCGGTCCTCGGTCAGATCATGCCGGAGGCTGACATCAACCGATACCTTGACGAACGCAGGCGGAGCAATGTGGGGTTCATCCTTGATTCGATAATGATAAAATGAGAATGAACAAAATCCTGATTACAGCGGCCACGCTCATCTGCCTCGCCCTGCCGGTGAGCGGCCAGATGAGCGGCAGGGCAACCGATCCGGCCGGCAGCATGGCTGGCGGCATCGAAAACGGCCAGCCCGGCGGCATGGCAGTCACCATCGAGGAATGCCATGGTGCGGCGGAAAAGTACTTCCCGCTGGTACGGCAGTACGAACTGACGCTTTCGAATCTGAAGACCAATTATATGAAGGTTGAGTCCTACATCGAGAACGGGGTGGCCGGGCAGGCCGATCCGGACGCTATCAGGATCCAGCAGCTGAAAACAAAACAGATAGATAAATGAAAAAGACACTTACATATTCATCATTGCTGGTCCTTGCGCTGGCGATGACCGCCTGCGGGAAAGGGAACAAGGCTTACGATGCCTCGGGAGTTTTTGAGTCGACGGAGGTTACAGTCTCCGCCGAGGGTAACGGAAAGATTATGAGTCTGGATCTCCAGGAGGGAGACCGACTGGAAGCCGGAGCCGTTGTCGGATGCATCGACACCGTGCAGCTTTACCTCAGCAAAATCCAGCTGGAGGCCAGCCGCAGGGCCGTCGGGAGCGGCAGACTGAACATTTCCAGACAGATAGCCGCCCTGGAAAGCCAGATCGCCAAACAGAGACAGGAACTGGACAGGTTCACGAAACTGGAACAGGCCGGAGCGTCGAACCGCAAGCAGGTTGAGGACATCCAGGCCCAGCTTGAGGTTCTTGAAAGGCAGCTCGCCGCGCGGAAAGAAAGCCTCCAGAACGCCAACAGCGGGGTTTCCGGCCAATCAGCCGCCCTTGAGGCGCAAGTTATGCAGCTTGAGGACAAAATACGCAAATGCGTCATAACCAGTCCGGTAAGCGGAACCATCCTGGCAAAATATTCAGAAACAGGGGAACTCGCCGTGCAGGGACGGGCACTGTTCAAGGTTGCTGATCTGGACAACATCAGACTCCGCGCCTACATCACCGCCGACCAGTTGACCGGACTCAAACTCGGTCAGTCTGTAAAGGTCTTCGCCGACCAAGGCACATCCGGCAGGAAGGAATATGCCGGCACGCTCGTCTGGATTTCAGACAAGGCAGAATTCACCCCGAAGACCATCCAGACACGTGACGAAAGAGCAAACCTTGTCTATGCCGTGAAGATCGCCGTGAAAAATGACGGCCTGATTAAACTTGGAATGTACGGAGAGGTCAAATTCTGATGATGAAAGGTTCATTGGCGGCAGACGAGACGTTCTCGTTCGGAGATTCTGTGCACCTTTCCACCAGTGAGGAAGCCGACGTGGAAGAACTCAGGAAGTTCCTACAGGACAGGAAGCACAACAATATCACAATCAACGCGGTCCAACCGTCCGGGGAGGATTGCTTCATGAGAATATGATGGCGGAAGTAATTCATACTGATAACCTGACTAAGCGTTTCGGGACGTTCACGGCCGTGGACCACATCTCGTTCGATGTGCATAAAGGCGAGGTGTTCGGATTCCTGGGAGCCAACGGAGCCGGAAAGACAACGGCGATGAGGATGCTCTGCGGCCTGAGCAAGCCGACATCCGGGACCGGAACCGTGGCAGGTTACGACATCGCACGGCAGCCGGAGATGGTCAAGAAGCACATCGGGTATATGAGCCAGAAGTTCTCCCTCTACGAGGATATGACCGTGAAGGAGAATCTGGTGCTGTTCGGAGGAATCTACGGAATGAGCCGCAAGGAGATCGCGGAGAAGACTGACGTACTCCTTAATGAGCTGAATTTCAGTTCCGAGAAGAACACGATGGTCAAGGAACTTCCACTTGGTTGGAAACAGAAACTGTCGTTCTCGGTCTCGATATTCCACCGGCCCGGAATCGTCTTTCTGGACGAACCGACGGGAGGGGTGGATCCGGTGGCAAGAAGACAGTTCTGGGAACTCATCTACAAGGCGGCCGATGACGGAATCACCATATTCGTGACCACTCATTATATGGATGAGGCTGAATATTGCGACCGCGTCTCGATTATGGTGGACGGTCAGATCAAGGCTTTGGACTCCCCTGCCGCGTTGAAGCAGAGTGTTGGAGCGGAGAGCATGGACGAGGTGTTCCGCCGTCTTGCAAGAGAAGCCAAAAGAAACGGAGAGTAAGATGAAATCATTATCAGCGTTCATACAGAAGGAGTTCCGACATATCCTTAGAGACAGGTGGACTCTGCTCATCATTGTCGGGATGCCGATCGCACAGCTTCTGCTGTTCGGATTCGCCATCACCACCGAGGTGCGCAACGCCTCCGTGGCCGTGTTCGACCCTGTAAATGACGAACTCACGACACGCATCATCGAACGGATGAACGCCAGTGAATATTTCAACGTCAGCGAAAGGATCACAGACATCGACAGGATCAACGAAATCTTCAGGGAAGGCAAGACCAGCCTTGTGATGGTCTTCAGCGACAACTTCTCGAACGATGTACTTAACGGAGAAGCGTCCGTGCAGCTGATCGCCGACGGCACCGACCCGAACCAGGCCTCGATGATCACGGCCTACGCCGGCAACATCCTGGCCACCTGCCAGCAGGAGATCGCCGAGAAAAGCGGAATGGCAGGAGCGGCGATCACCCCGGTCATCAGAATGCTCTATAATCCTCAGGGCAAGAGCGCCTATAATTTCGTGCCTGGAGTTATGGGCTTGATTCTGATGCTAATCTGCGCGATGATGACAGCCGTAGCGATTGTCCGGGAAAAGGAAACCGGCTCGATGGAAGTGCTGCTCACCTCCCCGATAAGCCCGATGATGATCATCATCGCCAAGGCGATTCCGTATCTGGTGCTGTCAATCTTCGATCTGGTTCTGATCATTGTCTGCGCTGCGTTCGTGATGGGTGTCCCGATCGCCGGAAGCCTGTTCTCGCTGGCTCTTGTCTCGATCCTGTTCCTGATCTGCACACTGTGCCTGGGGCTTCTGATCTCGACTATGGTCGAGACCCAGATGGCGGCGATGATAGCCTCCGGAATGGGTCTGATGATGCCGACGATGCTGCTGTCCGGACTGATATTCCCGATTGAGAGTATGCCACGCATCCTGCAATGGATCTCCACAATCGTCCCCGCGCGCTGGTACATCCAGTCGATCAAGATGATAATGATCCAAGGCACGCCACTCAGTTACACGCTACCGGAAATCGGAGTGCTGTCCCTCATCACTGTCATACTCATAGCATTGAGTGTCAAGAATTTCAAGACAAGATTAACTTAAGAATATGCTATCCTTCCTCATAGAAAAAGAGTTCAAGCAGCTGTCCCGGAACAAGATCATCCCGAGGATGCTGGTGGCGCTGCCGCTGATGGCGATGCTGGTCTTCCCTTGGGCGGCGAACCAGGAAATAAAGAACGTCCGTGTGGATGTGGTTGACAACGACCATAGTCCTCTGTCGCAAAGGCTTGTGGCAGAGATCGGAGGCTCGGCCTATTTCAACGTCTCCGGAACCTCGGATTCCTACCTGGACGCTTTACGCAAAGTCGATTCCGATGAGGCTGACATGATACTCGTGATTCCGCAGAATTTCGAGAAGTACCTTGTAAACGGACAGGGCGTTCAGATCCAGATCGCCGCCAACTCCGTGAACGGCACCAAAGGATCGCTCGGATCGTCCTATATGGTGTCAATGATCTCGGGTTCAACGGCTCTGCGGGAATATTCAGAAAAGGTGAAGGTCACTGCCACAGGTAAGGATACTCCTTCATTTTCGGTGAGTCCACTCTACAAGTTCAATCCGTCGCTTGACTACAAGGTGTTTATGGTGCCGGCGCTGATTGTGATGCTTCTGACCATCATCTGTGGCTTCTTCCCGGCCCTCAACATCGTGGGTGAGAAGGAAAGCGGCACCATCGAACAGATCAACGTCACTCCGGTCGGCAAGTTCCAATTCATTCTGGCAAAGCTGATTCCGCTCTGGATCATCGGAATCGTGATAATGGGTTTGAGTCTGCTGCTCGCCAAAGTCATCTATGGAATAGCCCCGGCCGGCAGCATCTGGACACTTATGCTTTTCACCGGAGTCTATATTCTCGTGGTGTCCGGATTGGGGCTCGTGATCTCGAACTACGCCTCAACCATCCAGCAGGCGATGTTCGTGGGATTCTTCTTCATTATGATATTCTTCCTGATGGGAGGGATGTTCACTCCGGTCAGCAGTATGCCGGACTGGGCTCAGGCCATAACAATCGTCAATCCTCTTAAATATTTCATCGAGGTGATGCGCCTTGTTTACCTGAAAGGTAGTAAATTTATGGATATGATTCCTCAGTTCCTGGCGTTGTGCGGCTTCGCGGCCGCGTTCGGAAGCTGGGCGATCATCAGTTACAAGAAATCAAGTTAATATTCAAATATGAACAGAACGTCTGAATATGCTCTCACAATTGTGGTGCCTGTCTTCAACGAGGAGGACAACATCCACAATCTGGAAAAGGCTATGTCTGAGTTCATTCCGGCCAGCAAGGTCAAGACCTGCGCGCTGTTTGTGGACGATGGTTCCAAGGACGGCAGCCTCAGGTTGATCCAGGAGATCTGCTCCCGCAACAAGGACATCTTCTACATCAGTTTCTCCAGAAACGCCGGACTCAGCGCGGCTATAAAGGCCGGATTCGACTACGCTTTCTCTGAATATGTCGGCTATATGGACGCCGACCTTCAGACCACTCCGGAGGATTTCAACCTGCTGCTGGACGGTATGAAGGATCACACCTTGATGACAGGCTACAGGGCGAACCGCAAGGACACCGCCTTCAAGCGGATCCAATCCAAAATCGCCAACGGATTCAGGAATATGATGACTCACGACGGGGCGAAGGACACCGGCTGCCCACTCAAGATCATCCGCACGGACGCGGCCAAGAAGATCCCGATGTTCAAGGGAATGCACAGGTTCCTGCCGGCTCTGATCCTGCTTCAGGATGGCGGCAGTTTCGGACAGGTTCCGGTAAGGCATTTCCCACGTACGGCCGGCACATCCAAGTTCCATCTCTGGAACAGGCTCTGGGGACCTTTCGCGGACTGCTTCGCCTACAGGTGGATGAAGCCACGGTACATCAACTACTCCGTGGGGAAGGACAATGTCAACGATGAGCGAAATTAATCTTCCGGAATATGTTTGACAGCATTCCCACCTGGCTCACACTCACACTTGGCTTCTCCGCCCAGGCATTCTTCGGATTAAGGACAGCGCTCCAGTGGCTGAAATCCGAGATGGCTCACAAGTCCGTCTCGCCTGTGTCCTACTGGATTTTCAGCGTGATCGGGGCGTGCCTGATGTTCATCTACGGAGTCTTGAGGAATGATTTCTCCATCATCCTCGGACAGTTCATCGCCTACTTCATCTATCTTTGGAACCTGAATGCCAACGGGATATGGGACCGTATGAAGATCCTCACAAGAGTTCTGCTGGCGGCTCTTCCGTTTGTGGCGGCCCTGCTTTTGACCAAGGACGCTCAGGAATATTCACAGAACTTCTTCCACAACAGCGACATTCCGGTGTGGCTTGTGGTGTTCGGCTCAACCGGTCAATTGATGTTCACGCTGCGGTTCGTCTATCAGTTTGCCTTCTCACACCACTGGCATACATCCGTGCTTCCGAAGGGATTCTGGATCATCAGCATCGTAGGTTCCGGAATGATCATCATCTACGGAATCATAAGACTCGATCCTGTGCTGATCCTCGGGCAGATGTTCGGTTTTGTCGTTTACGTAAGGAATCTGATCCTGGTATCAGGCAAAAAAGAATCTTCAGATGAGAAACAACACTCCACAGACCGGGAAGGGTAACATATTCACCCGCCATCTGATGATGACGGTCTTCGTCTTCACTTTCGTCTGCCTTTTTCCGGTGATGCTGACGAGGGATTTCACGCCCTCAAATGAGCTGAGGTACCTAAGCATCGCTGACGAGGCTCTTGCGGACGGGCATATATTCGCATTCTACAACCACGGGCTGGCGTATGCCGACAAACCGCCGCTCTATTTCTGGATCGTGATGCTGTGCAGACTGTTGTTCGGGCATCACAGCTGCCTTGCGTTGTCGATGTTCTCGTTGATCCCGGCGTTCGTCATCACGGGGATAATGGACAAGTGGGTGATGAAAGGCAAGTCCGCGATGAACAGGATGTCCGTGGCCGGAATGACGCTGACCTGCGTGATGTTCCTCGGGACGATGGTCGTGCTGAGGATGGACATGCTGATGTGTATGTTCATCGTGCTGGCTCTCTGGACCTTCTATCGGATGTACTCAGGGGACGGAGCGCGAAGATCGGATTCCGTGATGCTGCCGGTGTGGATATTCCTCGCCCTTTTCACAAAGGGACCTGTGGGGCTCCTTATGCCGCCGCTGTCAATAGCCGTGTTCCTCGCCGTGAAACGGGACTGGAAAGGATTCGGCAAGTACTTGGGTCTCAAGACTTGGGGCATCATCGCCGGGCTTGCGGCCCTTTGGATCAGCTGTGTCTGGATCGAGGGCGGATCGGAGTACATCAACAACCTTTTGGTAAAACAGACCGTCGGGCGGGCCGTCAACGCCTTCACCCACGCCAAGCCGTTCTGGTTCTATCTCGTGGCTATTATCTGGTGTCTGGCACCGTACAGCCTGCTGTTGGCCGGGACGTTTATCGCCTCGCTGCTGCGGGTTCGGAATACATGTGTTGAAGAGACTTCCGGCCAAGCACAGTCAAAAGTCGGTATTTCTGACACATCAGATGCGTCGAATTGCCCAAAACAGGGCCGTTCCGACTTAGAGATTCTTTTCCTCTGCACGATCATCTCCACAGTCGCGATGCTGTCCTCCTTCAGTTCCAAGCTGCCGATCTACCTCGTGCCGGTCTTCCCGTTCTGCGTCTATCTGTTTCCTATCGTGCTTGACCGCATCGGGGAGAGAGGATGGATGCGATGGGGTGTAGGAATATTCTCGATCATATTCACAGTCATTGGTTTGGCCGCATTGCCGGTTCTTTTCGGGGCTGTCAAAATCCCGGCTCTCAATGACCTTTTGACTGAATATCCTTTCGCCCTCGAAGCCCCGATAATCAACGGCATAATTCTTCTGACTTTGGCGAATATTCTGGGAATATGGTTCCTGCTCAAACGGAAAGTCTGGAATATTCCCGCACTCCTTTTGGGTGCAGGTCTTTTCCTCGCGGTGTTCTCCGCTTCGGCGGTCGTCAAGGACATCAATCCGTACATCGGCTACGGCTCCATCTGCTCGAAGGTTCCCGAAGGCACCGATGTCGCCACGGTCTTCCTGCACAGACCAGAGAACATCGATGCCTACATCGGCCGTCAGATCACCGACTACGGCAAGGAGCCGGAACGCCTTGTGGAAGCGGTCTCCGCCTCCGACAAGCCTCTGACAGTCATCACACGCACGTCAAGACTGGAAACAATCCCTGAATTACAGAAACTCTTCAGCAATGGCACCGTCCTTTACTCCGGGCCTTACTGCCTGACGACTATAAGCAAGAAGTAGCCCAGTTGCTTCGGCACTTCGACAAGTTCAGCGACCTAAGGTTCAGCAAGTCAGCTACGGATCTATGGTTCGGTAAGCCAGCTACCGGCCAATGATCCGGCAAGATCAACAACCGGCCAATTGTTCTGCGAATCGGCGACGGGACGATGGCTCTACAAACAGGCGACGGGACGATGGTGCCGCAAACAGGCTGTCGGCCGATTCCGGTCACTGAGCATATCGAAGTGACCAATTGAATCATGGAAGTTGGGCAATCATACAAAACAACTCAGAATCCTTGGTTTATGTGAAATGTTATTTGCCAGCCGTGACGAAGTGGTTTCTTCAGTGGTATTAACGAATAAATTTCTGTTTTTTATATTTCTTATAGGTTTCTTTTCGTTATTTACGTTTATTGTGCATATTATTGCGGTTCAAATATTTATTTAAATTTTGAACCATATGTATTTCAATGAAAAGAAACAGGAACTCGCTCCGTTCGTGAACCTGAGGAGCGACGTGGGATTCAAGGCGGTGTTCGCCGACAAAAACAACAAGGACATCCTAATCGGGGTGCTGAACATGATCCTACCCTCAGAGGCCAGAATCGATGACATCACCGAATATTCCGACCGCGAGCAGCGGCGGGATGTACCCTATGGGAAAAAGACAGTGCTGGATCTGGTCTGCCGTGACAAATCAGGCAGAACTTTTGTTGTGGAGATGCAGGCCGCCGAGGAGGACAACTTCTTCGAAAGGTGCGTCTATTACGCGTCGGGGCTCTACCATCTTGAACTGTCGGACGGGGAACGATACAAGGGACTACGTCCGGTCTATGTGGTGTCGTTCCTGAACTATCACCTGAAGCACGACGACGAGTCCCTCTGGGACACCGACCACTTCATCTCGTACTGGCAGTTCACAGAAAGACGCACCGGAATGGTTGCGAATCAGACAATTAGTATTATCTTTGTGGAGATGACGCTGTTCACCAAGACGCTGGAGGAGTGCGTGACGGAGTCCGACAGGCTGTTCTACATATTCAGGAACAGCGGTGGCTTCCAAAAGATTCCGGAGTGGATCGAGGAGGCCGGAGGAATCTCCAGACGGCTCGCCGAGGCGTGCGAGGTGGCGGCGTTCGACAAGGAGAAGAAACTTAAATACGAGATCGACAAGATGAACGAGAGGGACATTCTGGCGCAGCGCGTATTCGCCGAGCGCAAGGGCTTCGAGAAAGGCTATGCCGACGGAGAGGCGAAAGGAATCGCAGATGGCATGGCCAAAGGCATGGCTGAAGGCATGGCTAAAGGCATGGCTGAAGGTAAGGCTGAAGGTAAGGCTGAAGGCATGGCCCAAGGTAAGGCTGAAGGTATGGCCCAAGGTAAGGCTGAAGGTAAGGCTGAAGGAATAACCGAAGGTAAGACCGAAGTAGCCAAGGCCATGCTTGAAATCGGTATGCCGATAGGGCAGATCCTACAGTTGACCGGACTTACCAAAGAGCAGATAGGGGCTTTAAGGTGATGTTTTTAACTGCCATCGCCAAAGAAAGAAGGCGGCCGGGGTTTCCGGTCGCCTTCTTTTGTTGGATTGACTGAATGCAGGATTACTTCTTGAAGTACATGCTTTCTTCGTTGCTTCCGTTGTAGTTGGCCTGATAAATCACGTCATAGCTGCCTGCAATGGAAGCCTTGTCGGTTGAAGTGGCCTTCGGAATAGAGATTCCGCAGATGTAGTACTTGCCGTTGCTGGTCTTCTGACCTGCGCCATAGTACTGGTACTTCAGGGTCTTCAGGTCTTCGCTTACCGTAAACCAGAGCCACTCGTAGTTGGAGTCGGAGAAGGCCTTGTCACCAGGAGCGAAGTTGTAGTTGCCCCAACCGTTCCCGCCTGAACATTCAGGAATATATGTGCAGAACTTTCCGCCTGCGGCTTTCTGGGCTGCGCGGCGGTCAAAGAACACGCCGAATTTGACAGTCCTTTCATTGTAGTCAATCTCGACACAAGCGTCCAGAACCGAATCAAGATAAAGGCCCTTGATGCCAAGGTTGTTTGTGTGCTCTTTGCCAGCGGCATCCTTCAAGGTCTCTCGCTGACGTGGCTCACCGAATGTGACAACAGTTTTGTCCGCATTGGTGTTACCCTTACCCAGTGTCTTGTTAGGGTCAAATAATTTCGAGTAAAGCGTCCAGCTTCCCTTGAAGTCGTTGGCTCCGATCTGGGTGAAGATGTAGGTGTGACCGTTGTCAAGCACAACCTTTCCGACGCGTACGCTACCGGTCTTGTTCTCCCCGACTGTAAGGACACCATCCTTCACTGTGATCCACTTGCTAGCGCTCTCAACCTTCGCATAGACATCATGGACTTTATATTCCTCATCGCCGATCCAATAGTTGAACTCTTTGGCGTCAACACCCTGAACGATCTCGGTCGTCTTTCCTGCCGTGATGTTCGTGACCTCAAGCGCATTGCCGTAGGTGGTAGTCTGGATGTGGGAGATGAGGTTGGTGTTGGTGTACT
>OJAW01001933.1_pt1 | contig 11097 bp, 12 predicted proteins | sample 1589151 | NCBI WGS metagenome assembly OJAW01 (sample SAMN03283290) | human gut metagenome | biome: human-associated habitat; material: feces | host: Homo sapiens | place: Peru | collected 2012 | reverse complement strand
AATATTTGTTCATCGGATAAAATACTAGGATATTCTTGATTTAAATATCTGACCACTTTATCTATAAATGCATTTATTTCTTTTTTAACAGTATCAGATACATCTAACTTAGATATCTTTGATATATCTACATATTCTAACATTCTAATCATCTTTATAGTTTTAGGACTTACTATATAATCATTATCTAAATGCTTTTCACATACATATCCACCCCTAGAAGCTGATATAGTAACAACATTTGGATTAGAACATATAACACATCCATTAAGTTTTGGATAAACCCCTAAAAATTTTAAGTACTTAAGCTCTAATATATTAGTAATTACAAGAGGATCAAATCCTTCATTTATCTTTAATATTGCACTTTTATATATATCAAATATATTTTTATTATCACTTTGTTTAAGTGTTCCATAAGTTAACTCGGATATAAAATTTAAATAAGATAATTTATCAATATCTTTTTTTATATTACTTAAATTATCTATTATTTCTGCATCTATTAAAGTAGAAAGTTTATCTTCTTTATAACTAATATTAAAATATGCATAAGTAAATACCATACTAGCACTTCTTAAATTACTTTTAAGTTTTTTACACCCTTTAGATAATACCCCAACTATTCCATATTCTTTTGTTATAATATCAAGTATCTTACTAGACTCTCCATAAGACTTTTCTTTTATTATAATACCTTCTACTTTTTCTATTTCCAAATTAAATCACTTCTTTTCACTTATCATATCTTTATATTTAATATAATCATTAGTAACTATTTCTTCTATCACTTTATAAATTTCATTTCTAGACAAGTTTGTATCCAAATTAGCTAGTTGTGGAAAGTATTTAATTGTAAAATCATGAACGCTTAATACTCCATTGTTATCGAAATATGTCCACTTTATAATATCTATGTTTTCTTGCAAAGTCATTACTTTAAATATAATTTTTGGTAAAGCCACAATATCACATCCTATAGATATTATATCACATGTTTTATCTATTCTTTCAATTTCTCACTTTCTTTTTCTGATTTTTTTATACTCTTATCTGAGTTGGTAAATCTTCAGGCATAGTACCACTTAATCTTTTAATGCTATTTATAACTTCTTTACCTACTTCATAATGAACATAATTTGCAGTATATTCATTATCGACATTATCTCTTTTTAATTTGGCATCTTGAGCAATTATAAATATATTATCTGCAAGTTCTTCACTACCCATATTATCTAAGATATCTTCACTGTACCTTAGTTTCTTTATTTTAAAAGTATCATCAGCTGTTTCATCATTATAAAGTCCTTTGTATTCAGCATTATGAAATCTAGCTAAATCCTTTACTACACTATTAACTGCTGTTTGATTTAAATTACAATTACCTTTTCGTGCTTGATTTCTCCTATATAATCTTTTTTCATCTTCCTTCCTATGGACTACAGGTTTTAATCTTTAATTTGTTATTTTTTATCTTAAACATAATACTTCCATCTTGATCTGTCCTGTATATTTTAGAATTATCTAAATTATTAAGTACACTTTCTTTTGGATGACCATACTTATTATATTTACCTACACTAATTATTGAATATTTAGGTTTAATTATATCTATAAATTCTTCACTTGATGATGTATTTGAGCCATGATGTCCTACTTTTAATACATCAATATTAGAAAGATTATACTTTTCTAATATATCTTTTTCCTTTTCTATTCCTGCATCTCCCATAAACATAAATTTATAACTATTAAGCTCTGAATATATTACACTTGAACTATCATTTTCATTATCATAAGTACCAGTATTTAAAAATTTAAAACTATATTTATCCAATTTAATTTCATTTATACAAGAAAAATATTTAATCTTATTCTTATTTAAAGTTTTAATTAAATCTTTTTCTAAATCATTATATTCTCCACAATTAAATATAACTTTTTTAACCTTAATATTTTCTATAACATTTAAAGTATCACCCATATGATCATAATCACCATGAGTTAATATTAAATAATCTATTTTTGCATAACCTAAACTGTTTAATAACTTTATAGTCCCATCACTAACAGTTCTATCTTTTATTCCACCAGTATCTATTAATATATTCCCATTCTTATACGTTATTAAACTGCTATCTCCTTGACTAACATCCAAATAGTATACATTTATACTATTATTAGTCAAACATTTAAATTTGAGGCTAAAAACGCAAAAAAAAGCATATAATAAATATTTATAATTATTACTAACATAAAATAAATATAAAAACAAATAATAAATCAAATAAAAAATAATTGAAACCTTTGGAATAACGACATTGAAAGCCACACTACTTAATAGACTATTTATTAAAATTAATAACCTAAGTAAAATAAATAAAATACTATCTAAATAAGGAATAATAAAAGTAATTAAACTTAAAGGATATATAATAAAACTAACAAGAGGAACCACAAATAAATTACTTATAATAGATAACATATTAATCTTATAATTATAATAAACCGTAATTGGTAAACTAAATAAAAAAGCAATTAAACTAGTAATAAATAAATTAACAAAATAATTCTTTTTAAAATATTTAGTACAAACAACTAAACCATAAGTAACTACTGCTGAATATTCAAAACCCATATCCATAATAATTAAAGGATTATAAATAATAAGTATACTTATAGTTAATAATAAAATATTTTTAGTACTAATATCTAAATTAAATTTCTTATTAATTTTAAGCATAATATAAAACACAATACTTCTAAGTAAACTAGCTGATTCAATCGTTATAATTAAATAAAATATTAAAAATAAAATAATTAAAAAATTTTTCTTACTATATTTTTTTAATAAAAAAAGCAATATTCCAGTCAATAAACCAATATGCATACCACTAAGAGCAAACAAATGACTTACTCCATTAGCTTGATATAAATTATATTCATCAATTGAAGACTTATCACCTAAAATAAAAGCCTTAATATAACCGCCAGATTTTAAATCATTACAACGCTCATAAATATAATTTTTAATCTTATAAAATATATTAATTCTTTTATCTATAGCTTTTATACTTTTAGCATTCATAATATAAAAAGTTTTATGATTATTTAAATATTTCTTATAATTAAAATTATTAAAAATCGTATTACTTGAAGGCTCATTATATTCACCAGATACAACAACTTTCATTCCTCTTTTAACCATAAGATTATCATCAGTCTTATAATATACAATCAAATTTTCTTTACCCTTTAAACTAAATTTATATTTATTATTTTTGTATTCATAAGAATCTATTACTCCAACATAATCATTATTAATATTAAGTTTACTTTCATATTTAATTACATAAATTCTAAATAAAGCATAAAATAAAACTAAAATAAATAAACCATAATAAAAATAATTAGACTGTAATATAATCTTTAATCTTAGAATAAATTGTTCCACCTAATCCAGATACTTTTTGAATATCTTCTATCGTATTAAAATTACCATTCTCTTCCCTATATTTAATAATAGCTTCTGCTTTAGATTGCCCTATTCCCTTAAGAGTTAATAACTCATCTAAAGTAGCTGTATTAATATTAATTTTATTATTACTATTATTATCATTAATACTATTTTTATCTATACAATTATTAACCTCAATAGTTTCACAATTACATGCTATTTTATTGGTAGTAGTTATAGAAACAATCTCTTTTTTATTAAAAACATATATAACCATTTCATTAGTAAGTTTCTTACTTAAATTTATATTAGAAGTAACTGCTGATTTAGTTAAACCCTCTGCTTTCTTAATTGCATCAATAACTTTTTCCCCTTCATTAAATTCATAAACTCCAGGTTTATTTACTGCCCCTTTAACATCGACAAATATTTTATTTTGTACTACTTTCTCTGTTGTTGTAGTTATATCCGCAATTAATGTTTCATTCTCCTGATCACTAACTAAATCTTCATTATTAGCCATATATAAATAAACAAAAACTCCTAATAAAATAAAACATCCTCCTAAAATAAAATATCTTTTATATCTATTAAAAAACTCCATATTTCTCCTTTCATAATTTATATTAACGAAAAAAGATAAATTTCCTTTTTAAAATATAAAAAAATTGTAACAACGTTACAATTCTTTCTTTTCCTTAGGTTTAATAACTGATACAGAACATAATCTCTTTTCCAAACAATCAATCACATCATTAGCTGTATCAATATTTAATTTCTTATAAATACTATATACATCAGATAAATATTGACCATACTCAATTACATCATCTTGAATTTCTCCATTAGTATATTCAATACTATCAAACATTAAAATAAAACTGCTTAAAGTAGATTTTACTTTTCTTTCAAGTTCTTCTTCACTTACAGCTAAATTATCATAAGCATCTTTTAACTTTTTAATTAAATAATCAGGATAATCAGTTGAAGCAATAAATACTTGAACATAACAATCTTCAGTTTCAATTAACATCGTAGATATTTCATCTGAAATAATTGAATTATCAGTTAACTCTTCAAGTAATATAGAAGTTCTTCCAAAATTAATTCTAGAAATTAAATTTAAATACATCTTAATTTCAACTTTAGATAATTTTAAAGATTTAAAATTATTTTTTGGTATTTTAACTCCAAAAGATACTTTATATTTATCAACATTCATTTCTCTTTCTGAATATTCAGTTTTAATTTTAAAAGGTTCATTAACTTTCTTTAAAACCGGTTTAATATATTCATCAAACTTAAATTTATTCATACTATCATTAATAATAGCAACTGCTTCTTCTGGATTAAAATCACCAGTTAAAATCATAAACATATTTTCTGGATGATAAAAAGCTTTATAAGCTATCTCAATATCTTCAAGTTTAATATCTTTAACATCTTCTATAGTTCCACCAACTAAAAATTGATGTTTATCATTAATATAAAGATTATCAAAAATACTATTAACAACTTGAATACCAGGTCTATCTTTATACATTTTAACTTCTTCTAAAATAACCCCTTTTTCACTATTAACAAGTTCCTTAGTATAATAAGGAGTATAAACATATTTTATTAAATACTCAACATTCTCTTTAAATCTACTATTAGCAAAAACTTCATAACAAGTAACATCATAACTAGTAAATGCATTAACTGAAGCCCCTAAATTACTAAAATGTTCAAAAGCATTCTCATCAGGTAAATTAAAAGTTAAATGTTCTAAAAAGTGAGCTATACCATTAGGCAATGAATAATCTTTTCCATCATATTCAAAATCAGTATGAATAGATCCAAACTTAGTATTTAAAGTTACATAATAATTTTTAACTTTATTATTAGGAATCATATATATATCTAAACCATTATCTAAATGTTCAACATATAAAGTTTCCTTAGCACCTAATATCTCAATCTTATTCATTTTCTTCACCCTCTAAAACAAAAGTCGTAGCAACATCTACCTTTTTAGCAAACTTATAAATATCATCAATCTTAACTTCTTTAAATGTCTTTAATCTAACATCCAATTCATCTAAATCAGAAATATCTTGAAAATAATAATTATCAACAATTCTAAATAAATCATCTTTATTCATATTTAAACTAGTATTAATAAGTTCTTTAGCTTGACCTAATTCATCTTCACTTACATCTTTAGCCATATCTTTTAAACATTCTTTAATTAATTTAATCGCTTTATCAACACAATTAATATCTACAGCGGTCTTTACTACAATTATATTATCATATTTATTATAACTAGAATTAACTGTATAGCATAAAGAATTATCCTGTCTTAGCTTTTTAGATAACTTAGTTTGAAGAGAACCTCCACCTAAAATCATATTATATAAATTAGCAACATACTTTTTCTCATAATCATTCAAATCATTTAATCTTAATAACATTACAATATTACTTTGAGCGGATGTAAACTTAGCACTTCTAAATTTAGTTTTAACACTTAAGTCTGGTGTATATAAATCAACTCTATGAGTTTTAATAACATCAAATTTAGCATATTGTAAAATATATTTAGTAACTTCTTCCATATCTAAGTCACCAATCACAAATATATCAATATAATCACTAGCTAACACTTTTTCATAATATTCATATAAAGATTCAGGAGTAATTGCATCAATATCATCTAAACTACCCAAAGAAGTATAAGCAGTAGGAGTATCCTTAAGATTTTCCTTAGCACCTACTATTGCTTGTTTAGCTGGACTTTCTTTAATTGAATTAATATCATCTCTAATTCTCTTTTTAACAAGTTCAACAGTTTTATTATCAAATTCATTATTATTAACATTAGGATTAAAAATCATATCAAATAATAATTTTATCGAATCTTTAACAATACCCTTTTCAGTATATTTAGGACTAATAAAATCAATATCACAACTTGTAACAAAAGCGTTTCCTACCTTACTATTAGAACAATATATCCCTGCATTATATAATTCTTCTAATTTTAAATTAAGTAATCTTCTACTTTTAAATTCATTATTGTTTTCAAATAATACATCGAATAAAGCATTTCTTTTAGTTATATCATTTACATTAACATTATTTCTAAAATAAATTTCAACATGACATAACTTAAATTTATCTGTTTTTATTGTATGTAAATTAAAAGTCCCAAATTGTTGTTTTTTATAAATCATCTTAGACACCTCTTCTTCTTAGTATACCAACATTTACTCTTTTTATAATGACATTATATCATAAATTATGTTATAATTTGAATAATAAGAAGGTGGTCAAATGAAACCTATACATATAGTTACAGGTAAAAATAATATTGCATCAAGAGTATTACTTCCAGGAGATCCATTAAGAGCAAAATATATTGCTGAAAAATATTTAGAAAACCCAGTTTTAATTAATAATGTTCGAAATATGCTTGGTTATACGGGTAAATATAAAGGAAAAAGAATAACTGTTATTGGTTCAGGAATGGGAATTCCAAGTGCTTCTCTCTATGTTTATGAATTATTTAAATTTTATAATGTTGAAAAAATAATTAGAATTGGTTCAGCTGGCTCCTTAAATCCTAACATCCATGTTAAAGATATCATTTTAGGAACAAATGCTTATTCAGATTCAAATTTCAGATATGCTTTAACTAAAAGTAAATCAAAAAAAATAAGTGGTAGTAATTATTTAAATCAACAAATTATTAATACTTCTAAAGAATTAAATATTCCAATTAATAAAGGAACAATTTATACAAGTGAAGTATTTGACGCTTACGAACCAATAGATCATTTATTAAATAAAATACCTAAAAATATAAAGTTACTTGCTTGTGAAATGGAAGCATTTGGTATCTACACAGTAGCCAAATTCTTTAATAAAGAAGCAACCTGCCTAGTATCTATTTCTGATAGTAAATATGAAAAAGATAAAGATTTAACTGCTTTAGAAAGACAAACAACACTAGATCAAATGATTTATTTAGCTTTAAATTCAATCATAAAAAAATAAAGAACTAATAATTCTTTATTTTTTTTGATAAGCTGTTCCTTTCAATTTTTTATCAATATTATCAAATATTTTCTTTAACTCATCAGTATTATAATCTAATCTTTCACAAAGTAATTCACCATTTTCTATATAAGAGCTACCAACTCTTAATAGTTCACTCTTTAAATAGTTAAAGACATCCTCTAAATATGGATATTGAGGATATATATTAATAAATACTTCTTTAAGTTTTTTAAAAGAAATATATTCATCCTCATTTTCATAATTTATTGCAAAATCATAATTTTCACCATCGGCATGATACTCATGTCTATCACCACAAGAAACAATTGTCTCACTTCCATGTTTAATTTTAAAAGTACGATAAACAAAAGAATACCAACTTTCATAAGTATTACTTACCGGAAGACTTTCATTTTTTTCTAAAGAAACAACACAATCATATTTACTTTTTTCTACTCTAGAAAGAATAAGTGCTAAATAATTAAAAGTAACTTTTCTATCTAACATTAAACGTTCATATAGTGAACTATTAACATCTATAAGTTCATTTTTAATCTTTTCAATTACACCACTTAAATAAGGATAACTTTTATATAAAGGTTCAACTAATTTTCTTAAAGAGGAAAAAGAAACATTATTACCGGTGCTTTTCCCATCTACTGGATTAATATGAACACCATCTATAATAACATCACTAGTTAAAATAGTATGACTTATAACCTTACGATCATCTAAACATATTGACAAAGTACTAAAATATTTTTTATCAATTGCATTACCACCAGGTAACTTGCTTGTCTTAATATCATCTTCTCTAATTAAACAAAAATCTAATCCTTCATGCTTAGTTAATTCAAATAATAAATATTTAAAGAAATCATCTCTATTTACAACAATATTATCTCCTCTTAAGTCAGAAATTAATTTACCAAATATATTCATAATAAACGCCCCTTTCAGACCCAGTAAAATTTATACTATCATAAATATGCAAAATAAACCAATGTTATTCCATAATTTTTACACACCTTTACACAAAAAAAGACTTAAATTAGTCAACTAATTCAAGTCTAATTTGCATAGCATCGTCACCTTTACGTTCATTTAATTTAATTAAACGAGTGTATCCACCATTACGATTAGCATAACGTGGAGCTAATTCATTAAATACTTTATTAACAGCAACTTTGTCATTTTGTAAGAAAGCTAAAGCTTTTCTTCTAGATACTAAAGAACCGTCTTTACCATAAGTAATCATTTTATCAACAAATTTTCTTACTTCTTTTGCTCTTGCATCAGTAGTAACAACATATTCATTTTTAATAACGTCTTTAGTAAGTCCTGCTAATATACTTCTTCTTATGCGAGTTTCTCTGCCTAATTTACGATATAACATATTACTTACCTCTTTCTAATCGCGGAACTTTAGTCCCATTTCTTTAACTTTATCTAAAACTTCTTTTAAAGACTTCTTACCTAAATTTCTAATCTTAGTAACGTCTACTTCTCTCTTATCAATTAAATCTTGCATAGTATGAATACCAGCTCTCTTTAAGCAATTATAAGCTCTTACAGAGAATTCAATTTCTTCAATAGGAGTTTCTAAAGTTTTAGTGATTTGATCAACTTTCTTTTCAGCTATAATTCCAGTAACATCACTTATTGCATTTAAATCAGCAACAATATTTAAATGTTCAATTAAAATCTTAGCTGCTAAAGCCATAGCTTCTTCAGGACTCATTGATCCATTAGTATAAACTTCCATAATTAATTTATCATAATTTTCATTATGACCTACACGAGCGCCTTCAACTTCATAAGCAACTCTTTCGATAGGACTGTATAATGAATCAATAGGAATTAATCCTTGAACAGCATCGCCTAAAATCTTTTTATTTTCTTTTGCATCAACATATCCACGACCATTACCAACAGTCATTTCCATATCAATTTTTCCACCTTGAACTAAGTTACAAATAACTAAATCAGGGTTAACAATTTCAATATCAGCATCTCTTTCGATATCTCCAGCAGTAACTGCGCCTTCCTTATCTGCAAATAATCTGATAGTTTTATTTTCTTTACTATGATTTTTAATAACTACGCTTTTTAAATTTAATACAATACTAGTTACATCTTCAACAATACCATCAATTTTTTGGAATTCATGCATAACTCCATCAATTTTAACAGAAGTTATAGCGGATCCTGGCATAGAAGATAACATAACTCTTCTAAGTGCATTTCCAATAGTTGTTCCAAAACCTCTTTCTAAAGGTTCTAATTCAAACTTTCCATAATTGTTTTTTTCGATATATTCTGTGATTTTGTATTCTGGTTTTTCAAAATTCATAAATCTTCAAATCCCCTTTCTTAATTTCTTGGACGTTTTGGTGCTCTACAACCATTGTGTGGTACTGGTGTTTCATCGTTAATAGCAGTAATTTCTAAACCTGCAGTTTGTAATGCTCTAATAGCATTTTCTCTACCGCTACCTAAACCTTTAACGAATACTTCAACTTTTTTAACTCCAGAGTCCATTGCGCTTCTAGCAGCAGCTTCAGCAGATTGACCAGCAGCAAAAGGAGTCTTTTTCTTTGATCCTTTATAACCAATAGTACCTGCAGATGCCCAACTAATAACGTTTCCATTTACATCAGTAATTGAAACTACTGTGTTATTATAAGTTGAATGAATATGTGCTTGTGCTTCAGGAATATTCTTTTTAACTTTTCTTTTTCTTCTATTATAAGCCATTATTTACCTCCTATTTACCTACTTTTTTCTTATTTGCAACTACTTTACCTTTACCCTTACGAGTACGTGCATTTCTACTAGTACGTTGACCATGAACTGGTAAACCTTTTTTATGTCTAGTACCTTGATATGAATTAATTTCCATCTTACCTTTAATGTTCATTTGAACTTCTCTTCTTAAATCACCTTCAGTAAGATATTTATCAACTTCTTTTCTTAAAGCTGCTTCCATATCAGGAGTTAAATCTTTAACTCTTACAGATGGATCAACTTTAGCATCACTACAAATCTTTGTAGCAGTACTTCTACCAATACCATAGATATAAGTAAGTCCTATTTCAATTCTTTTTTCTTTTGGTAATTCTACATTTTTAATACGAGCCATTTAAATATTCCTCCTAACCTTGTCTTTGTTTATGTTTTGGGTTTTCACAAATAATTGCGATTCTACCTTTTCTTTTAATACATTTGCATTTATCACAAATCTTTTTAACTGAACTTCTAACTTTCATCGTTCTACCTTTCTATAATTTTGTCTATTTCAATCTAAAAGTAATTCTGCCTCTTGTTAAGTCGTATGGAGTCATTTCAACTTTAACCTTGTCCCCTGGTAAAATTCTGATAAAGTTCTTTCTGATTTTACCTGAGATATGTGCCAAAATTTCATGTCCGTTTTCTAACTCCACACGAAACATCGCGTTTGGCATTGATTCTAAAATTGTACCTTCTAATTCTATTACGTCTTTTGCCATATTTTCCTCATTTTCGGCTTGGTAAACTTTCGCACACTACATGCGATATTTTAATCTTACCTCTAAAATATTTGATTGCAAGCGATT
>OJAW01001930.1_pt1 | contig 11108 bp, 14 predicted proteins | sample 1589151 | NCBI WGS metagenome assembly OJAW01 (sample SAMN03283290) | human gut metagenome | biome: human-associated habitat; material: feces | host: Homo sapiens | place: Peru | collected 2012 | reverse complement strand
GTAAAAAACTTATCAGTAAGGATCGTGTGGTAAACTTAATCAAAGCGGGCGCATTTGATAAACTCGAAAACAAACCACGTGAACAAATTTTGAAAGATTATATTTTAACCGTATGCGACCAAAAACAAAAACTAAATCTTATGAATTATAGCATGTTAATGAAACAAGGATTAATGCCGCCTGAGCTTGATTTTTGTGGTAAAGTTTATAACTTTACAAAGTATATTCGTAAGATGCGTTATATGGGAAATTATATTCTGGATGAGTTGGGATATAGTTTTTATACCGAAAATTATACAACACCTCAACCTAAACAAATTGTTAATGAACAAGGTGAAACAATTTGGGTTATTGGTGAAACAACTTGGGATGCAATTTATAATCGCGAGATGGATAAGGTTCGTAATTATATTAAGGCGCATCACGATGAGTTATTAACTCAACTTAATAGTAGGTTGTTTGAGGCCGAATATCAGAAGTATGCAAAAGGTGACATACTTCAATGGGAGCTTGATAGTTTAAACTTCTACTATAGCGGACATCCTTTAACAAATGTTGCAAGTCAACTTCCGTGTGAAATAACTTCAGTTAAAGATCTTAAAGAAGATGATTTCGATGGTTTTTGGATGATTAAAGGTAAACGAGTTCCAAAATATAAACTCCATACAATTATTGGCGCAGTAATTGACAAAGATAAAACTAAAGGATTGGTAACTTTATCCACTCCTGATGGTGTTATTGATATGAAATTATATAAACAACAATATGCAATTTTGTCGCACCAATTGTCTGATTTAGATGATGAGGGCAATAAAATTGTAACGGAAGAAAGTTTTATTGAAAAAGGAACGTTTTTGTTAGTAACTGGTATTTTGCGCAATAATTTGTTTGTGCCAAAAGTTTATAAAGATACTGGTTTTGATCCAATTCTTAAAATTGTGTTTAATAATGAGGGGCAAGTTGATTATTTATTAAAGAAAAGCGAGGAATAATTATGAATGTAACTATATGAGATTTAGATTGATATAGCGGTCATAGTCAAGTTCCTAACGTCGATTGTATGAAGCTATCGTCGTATCACAAACAACGCGGCGATAGCATCAATTTCATTACTGATAAAAGTCAACTATCACTTAGTTTTGATCGTATGTATATTGCGCGCAATGATGACACAACAGAAGTACCAAGTAAGAAATTGCTTGATGATAGTCGAGTTATGTTATTGGGCAAAGGGTTCCAATATTATGGGGCTAAAGGAATTAATAGTGTGGTGGCTAGCTGTCGTCCAGATTATTTGTTGTATGATGTTAATGAACGCAACCCTTATGCCAATGCCAATTTCGCGCAATTCTACTGCGGCAAAACACTTCTTAAACACAAACAAGATTACCATAGTACATTTAAACATCATAAGAAAACAGTAGTAGTTGATAGTTGATTTTGGAAAGCCGAAGATTCAGAAATTATTGGCTGTTTGGATGAACTAAAACACGAGAAAAACGTAGCTTTTTTGAAACCAATTTCGCTATGTAAGTTGTTGTCTAACTCAATTGTTCGTGAAAAATTTTTGGCATTGCATTTTAGTCCAGGAACGACCTTTAGGTGGAAAAATGATATTGAGTTTAATATGGCCTCAGTAGAGTTGATCCTGAACTTACTCAAACTAATGCGGGGAAAGACTAGATCCGATTTAGGTTATATATGTTTCCGTATTAAGCTTGGCGGCATAGAAGAAGATGAAATTGTGTTGGCTGAGTGCTTCACTGCCATTGACAAGTTTAAAGAGAATAAGTTCCAATGTTTGTTTTTGTTTGAAGGCGCAAGTCGCTTTAAACATATTGCCAATCAGATTACCTCGTGAACACAATATAATCTTACCCTTAGTTATGTGGAGCATGTAACTCATACTCAGTCAATGATTGAGGGGTTGCCCTGGTATGATATAATTAATTATTCGTACAAATGACGCAGTGAACAAATTGACTGGTTACTATACTTACTTACTTCTCCTGAATGAGAAAATATCCAACCTTGCTTTTTTCGGCAATGGGGAGAAGAAACAGCAAATAAACTTTTTATTAATTTTAATTTTATAAAACAAAATATGAATAAACTATTTACAGGAGTAGAAAGTAAAGATGAGTAATATTCTATTTTTAGATATCGAAACTACTGGCTTTAGTACCGATTGAGATTTTATACTTGAAATTGCCGCTGAAATTGTGTCTGACGCGGGACATGTGGTTGGACAATTCCATGAATTAATCCGTCCTGGTAAGCCCATTCCTATGAAAATTGTAGAACTAACTGGTATTACCAATGCTCAAGTAGCCGATTGTCGTAGCGAACGTGAAGTGCTTCGCGATTTTGGTGAATGGGTAGCAACCCACCCATGCGCGAAAGTAGTAGGCCATAATTGTAAAACATTTGACTTACGCTTTATTCGCGAACGTTGCGCTAAATATGGTTTGTGGTGGGATACAAGTGATATGGAAATTGTTGATACTTTAGCCTTAGCTCGCCAATACAAGAAAAGTGGAAAACTTAATGTGCCCAATTTGCAACAGCCAACAATTGCTGAATACTTTGGTATTGAGTATGAGGCGCACACTGCAATAGAAGATATCCACGCTCTTGAAAAAATATATAAAATGTTTGTGAAGTTGGGGCAACCCGTTACGCGCGAAAGCCTTGGCTTCTAGAGGTAGCAATGAACATAACTGACTTTAGACATTTGGATATAGGCAAACTTGATACTATGAGTTTGTCTGAACTCCAATATTATATTGCAGAAGGAAATAAACTATTGGCAAAAATGACTGCCTATGACCCCGTGGTCTGGGAAATTATGGATGCCCTACATGCGACTGTTCAAGCTCAGAGGGCATAACCATGGCTTTATCACGACAAACAATTACAGACATACTTGAATCAAAAAGATTCACCTGTAGCAACATTGATGAGTATAAAAATCTCGATACTATACTACATCTTACATGCGAGCATGGTCATCACATTGATGCGGCATTAAAAACTGTGCGCAATGCCAACTTTAGATGCCCTTACTGTGCTGGTAATGAAAGTGTTAGTGATAAACTGAACGGAATTGAACCGCCGCCCAAAAATGGTTTCCGCATTATAGCAATTGATAACGCTACTGAAAATGCGGGACTAAGTATTTTTGATGACGGCAAATTAGTTTTCTATCATTTGTTCCATTTTGAAGGAGATCTAATTGGCCGCATTATGAAAAACAAAAACTTAATAAAAGATATTATAATTGGTAAATGACAACCAGATTTGCTTGTGCTTGAGGATATTCAACAACAGGTCAATGTGATGGTATTTAAATCACTGGCTATGTTACTGGGTAATGCGCTTGTTGTCGCGCGTGAGGCAGGAGTAAAAACAGAGACGGTATTGAGTAAAGTATGGAGGGCACACTATATGATACCAGGCCGCACTCGTGCTGAACAAAAAGCAGGCGCCATACAGAAGGTCAAAGAAATGTATGGTGTAACTTTGGGTGATGACATAGCTGAAGCAATTTTGATGGGTAAATATGCGGCAGATGTGCTAACACGTCAAGAGCTTCGAAAGAAACTATTTTAGCCGCTGTTGAGTGATAGCTTGCTATCACGAAACGAAACGACAAAGTCGTTTCCAATTATGCGAAAAGGACTACTAGAATTTACTAGTAGTCCTCTTTTTATATGATAAAATTTCTTTTGGCTGCTTCTTTTCTGGCAACATCCCGCAACCATTCAAGATTCTGTAATACGTCATTGGAATGAACATGTCGAGGGTCTCTTTCTGCAATGATATTCTCTAACATCTTATCGTTAAATAAAATTTTCAATCCGGTTTCCCAATCAGTTTCTACGCAATCTAATCGGACCCAGTTATCTGCAAGTAAAAGAGCCACGTTCATTTTACGATAACTTATAAATTTATTATTGATTTTATAATCATATACTCCTGTTGCTCAAAGTTCTATATTATCAAAATAAATCGGATCTTGAAATACTGCTGTGCCTATATTGTCCCCTAATATTGTGCTATATTTAACAACAGAATTTGCTGCTATTCTTGTTTTCTTCATAATCGTTGAGTAAGCAATTATACAATTGGGACCTATATGAATATCTTTACAAATTTTAGAGCCATAAATTATTGAATTTAGCCCTATTTCACTATTTTTAAGATTTTTAAGTATAGTTGGATTGTCTATTCATCCTCCTAAATTATGTGCGGAACATGGCTGGATAAATTCATATAATGTAATATTGCCTATTTTCTTTGTTGCTCCTGTAAGCTCGTAAAGCATACTTACTCCTTTTTGATATTGATTAAAAGTTTTTCGACTAATTTATTTATTTTATTTGTTTTTTCTACAGTTAATGACACGTCATCTGAAGAACGAAGTTTGCGGCTAATAGCCGTAATAATAAGATCGTTATCAGTGAATTGAAGATTATTTACTTTACCATCATCTAAATCTAATAATTCATTATAAACTTTAATATGACTGCCAACTGTCACATTGGGAACACTAATTTGCTCCAAACAGTTCAAATCAATTGTGGTTAAACTATATGAAGCGCTTGGTTTATTATATAGCGCAAAATTTGCTACAGTTTGATTATACAACCCTACGCTATCTAACTCATCTGTATTTTCATATGTGGACTCATAAATAAATGCGCCATAGCGATTGTATAGTTTACTTGATTGTAAATTATTATCACCCTCTAATAACTCAATTTTTTGCGCCAAACCCTCATCATTAACTTTAATTCAATTCTTAAACTGTTGATGCAACAAACCTAAAATTAACGACCACTTGCCTGGGACTAATCGCGTACCTGCTGGAGTTGTAATTTCCCAACTAGACTTCAAAGTTTCGTAAGTCTTAATATATTCTTGTTCAGAAGCAATTTCAGACTCTAAAGTAATCTTTTCAGCCTCAGAAGGGTTACCCGCGGCAACTAATTGCGCTAATTTGGATTGTAGCATAAGATATTTATTTTTATGCGCTTTGTATTGTGTTTCCGCTTTGTCGATATTATTAATTCAAGTCTGCCATTCAGGATAAACTTCTCAGCCATCAAATGTAGTCATAGGGCTATTATTCAACACACCAAAATTATAATAGCGTGTTTTTGTATTGGTGACTGTCGCAGCAGACACTTTATTGCCATAAACCTGAGTGAATAACTTAAAGTAGCTTTCAGACAGTAGGTCGGTAATTTTACGCTGATTTTTAGCTATTTCAATATCGTTTGATGAAATATCAATTGAGCTAAGGTCGGTAGCAGACTCACATTTATCATTGATAACGCGATATTCAGCTTCACATTGCTCTGCTAACGCCTCTATTTCGCCATGACGTTTTGCAATGGTATAAAGAATATTATAATAGACCGGAGTATCAATTTTTAGTTGAACATTGTTGATACGCATTAGGTCCAGTATGCGGCAAATACCATCATATTCCGCATCAGTCATTAAATTATTGTGATTGCTATCGAAGAAACTAAAATTACATAAAAACTGTCCGAGATAAGGCACTTTATCTGCAATTGCCGCAAATTGTACACACTCATCTACTTCTGTTTGTAATTGCTCTATTGCGTATTGTTCCTGCTCCTGTGCTGTGTCCTCAGGATCAACTGCAGTAGCACCAATGAAGTATTGGTATGGAGATTGACCATCAGTTACGACTTTTGCATATGTAACAATATAATTAGTAATTGTACATACTCCATTTGCCGTTTCTTGCTGAATGATACTGTCCAAAATTGTTGTATATGGTGCAGCGGCTCCAATTTGTTTAATTCATTTATCGCTGTTGGGTTCACTTCATTCTATACTGTTCTGTACAAATCAAGTTTTAAAAGCATGTGGCAAAGCCGGCACCAGGGGAATAATTTGATCATTTGCATCTGTGCCGCCAACTGAATGCATTAAAGTACATAATTCTGAGGCTTCATATGATGCGGAAAAAGACTTCAAATTGGTTTCAGGCCTATAGCGATAGCCGCTAAACTTATTTTTGTTAGGCAAATAGAATGTGATTGTGCGCTTTGTATAATCTACTTTAAACTTGTATCCCAATACATTGGCGGCTTCAACTAAAGCATTATATGGGTTGGAATCATCAATAGTAAAGGTGAATTTGTCTGTGGTAACCTTTTTAGTCATACCAGGAGTAAGACTAGAATGGTTAATAACCCATTGACTATTCAAGTAGTTGTCACGTATAATACGCTCACCATATTCTACAATGGTATGCGGACCATCATCATCTTCATCTAAATATGGATAACTATATCCAATATTATGTCGTGCTCATAGATATGATAATTCATCTTGTGCAGTAAAACTATATATAACATTTGTCTTCGATAAGGATGGCGCAACAGAAGAAACAATAAGGTCTATGCGACGACTATTATCAATAACTAAACGTAACTTACTACCCAATTTCACAATATCCAGTCAATAATTGTATTGAGGAGTTGTGCCTCGATATTCGAGATACCGAGGCATCGAAAAGGTTAAAGTATATTGATCATTTTCAGACTCCGATAGCTGTTCATCATAAGTTACTGTGGTATTTATTTTAGATAAGTCATTATTATCAAAAGATGTAATTAAGGTTTGGTGCGCCTTATGTATTGCATATAATTTGAATGTGCGCATAATACCTCCTAATTACCAGCTTTACCCATATAAGTAATAACTGCATAATCATTATCTGTTATATCAGTTTGATTTTCGGGGAATACAAGCAAAGAATTAGATGTCAGTTTATAATCTATATAGAATGGTTTATAAGCATTATTTGCGTCAAGTGTAATAAAACTAACACATGCAAAGTCACTTAATGCAACTGGTGTTCCATCTTCAGTATATCTTATTGGTGCTCTGGGTATGGTAATAGAATAACCATAACCTAATTCACTAAGATTAGTCCATTGTCCAGCGGTAATTTTAAGTTTTCAGGATACCGTATTGGTAACCATCGGCGCGGGAAAAGGTGTTGTTAATTTACCCTTATTAATAATATTTGTATATGTCCAAGCCAATTGCCCATCTTCTGTGAGACTGGTTGGCATATATATATAGTCATTCCAGAATATTTGTGTGTAGCCGTTGGTAGTGTAGACACAGATATTACCATCCCCTCACGAAGAATCATAAGGTGGCTCGCTACTTGAGCTAGCATCCCATTTCCCAATTACACGAAATACACGGTTTAATGGCATAGTACCATTGTTGCCAATAAGATATGTATTACGTTGTTTATTTTTCCACAATCCCTCAATTTCATTTGTGTCTACCATAGTATTATCTACGATAATAGACTCAAGATTTTGAACTGATTCAAAAATGCGTTGATCATTATTGTAGTTCTTTCGCTCAACGTCACTTAATGAGCTTCATTCGCGTTTCTTGTCATTTGAATATGTTAAGTTGGTTAGATCAAATCTTAAAAACCCACCAAACACAACGCCAAGCTCGGTTGCCGCAATTGCGGCTTCAAGTCCAGATAACTTTACCCAGACTTCATTACTTTCTTGTTCTAGTGCGGTTCAATTTGAGTTTACAGATGAACCTCAATTAGTTGAATTTAATTGTTGTCTATTTAATTTTAATGCCATAATTCACCTATAAACTTGCGTGTTTGATAACAGTTAGATTGCCGCTCGCATTAATCGGGAGTGTTTGAAGGATATTGCTTGCGCCAATATAAATTTTTTGGACTGGCAAGGTTGTATCACCATAACTGTATGTGGCAATACTTTGTTCTTCGCCCAGCCAAAACTCAATTTTAACCCCATATATGTCACCTGGCATAACTCGCTTTTTAAGAGCCTTATCTGCCCAAGGAGTGCCAGGAGTATGAGAGTAAATGGTACAACGATATGAACCTACTCCCATAGTTTTGAAGTTGGCATCATCAGGGTTTTGAGTTACATCTTGCGGTAATTTATTGTCTAAAATTAATAAGTCGCTAGTGCCACTACTATCGTCCATTAGTCAATTTGTATCCTCAATGATACGATTTCCACTTAACGTAAAACCGTACTGACTAATATATGTTACTGCATAAGAATTAATATTTTCAGTCTTAGCCTTAAATGAGTAGTCAAGTATTGTACGATTTTGATACTTAATTATGGTTTGCTGAGACTCAACAATTGACCAATCAAACTTTACAAAACTATGCTCATCGCATACTTGCGGTAAATAAATTGTACCATTATCACCACATACAATTTCGGGTATGCCGAACTCATTTGCAATGGTATGGGAATTCAGGTTGTTATTATCATCGGTATCAATCCATCCAGCAACATTTAGTTGTTTTTCTGCATCATACACGCTACGCGCATGCCAGTCATTGATTGTTTTGAACTCTACACTAAATTCAATAATTGCGCCATCATTGGCTTCATACTGACTAACTTCGCCCACGTCTGTTACAACCACATCTCAGCCCCAAAACGGGTTAATATCATATACTAAAAATCCGATCTCGCCAATTTTAAGCCATTGTAAAATTTGTTGAACTTCGGAAATGGTTAATCCATCCGCGGCAACAGTATGTTTAAATGTCTTTTGCTTTTTTGTTGTACCTAAATAATATGTATTATTTTGATAATCGGGGGTAGCAAATGAAACCGTTTTATCGGGGGAGGCGACAATTTTAGTGCCGCCCCCTTTATTTGTATTTTCGATGAAAAGGTTCCAATCGCGCGAATAGATATTATTAAATGTAAAGAATAAATGCGGATCATTCGCATATTTTAATTGATTATTTACGCGCATTTGTATTTATACCTCTTCTGCGAATTGCATTACTAAAGGCATCTGCAAGTGTTTCACCTGCATTTGCAAAGTCTTGATTATTGTCAAGATGATCTGTATGAATGTCAATACGATCAATGTTAATATTACTGTTAGAATTTTCAACAGGGGAAAGACGAAGTGAAGATACAAGGTCTTGAATTAGACGCACATCAGTTGCACTCAAAAATGCCTCTGGATTAGTTGGCGTACCATCAACCCAGGCTGGGCCGGTATAATTAACCAAGCCGCCCTGGGCATATTTAGGTGCCTCATAGCCTATACCCCTTAATATTGCTTGCGTATACCTACCGAGAGAATCATTTAAATCTTCAATATCATTATTTAATGTGCTGATCATAGTTTCAATACTATTTAATAATGCATCACGTTGATTTTGTTTTTGCGCTTGTAACTCTTCCTCTTGTAATTGTTGTAGTTCTTGTTGTAATTCTTTAATTTTAGATTTGCTAGAACCATCTAATGCACCAGTTAACGCAGCAATTTGTGTTACCAAGCTATCTTTTTGAGTCGCTCGATCAGTTTCTTCATCTAATGCATCAACTTCATCAAAGTATTTTTCTAAGGCTTCTTTCCGTACCGTAAGTGCATCTATTTCTGCCTGTTTAGCCTTGGTAATTTCATCTATTTGTGCCTGAGCTAATTTTTGTGCATTTTCTACTGCAGCATCAGAATATTCTTTTTGTGTTTCAGCATAGTCTTTAAGTTGTTTTTTAATTAGCCTATATGCTGTCAATTGTTTATCTGTTAATTTAGCAATATTTTCTGCATTGTCAATAACTTCGCCATTAACAATATCAAACGCAGTTAAAATAGCATCTTGATCTTCTTGGGTTAAATCTTTTCTAGTGCCTATTAATGTACGCAATTGAGATTGATCAGAGTCAATTAAATTTTGAGATGCTTGAGCCAATTGCTGCAATTTATTTTGTCGTTGCTTTGATAAATTATTATATTCTTCACTATCTGCATCTAAATTTTCTAACGCTGAATCTATTCCATCTATTTGTGCAGTTAATTTTTTATATGCGGCGATATCTTTACTATCAATTTGAACATTAAGACTCAAAGCAATTCCGTCTTCATCCATTTTATTTAGTAAAAATTGCTTCTGGACAATAGTAGTAATGTCACCTCAAACTGAGGTTAAATTATCACCTAAAGCATCTCCGTATTTCTTGGCAAAGCTTTCTTCGCCTAAATCATATAATTCTCTAAGTTTATCCTGATTATTAAAAATATTAGAGCCAAATGCTTGATTAACTATTTTATTATTATCTCCAACGTCATATTTAATGCCAGTATCTGCGATATTTGTTTTTAACCTTTCTCGTTCTTTATCGAATTGTGCTTGTAAAATCTCTAAGGCTGTAGCTGCGTTTAGTGTACCTTTTTCCATTGCACCCAATAATTCTGGGTAATCAGCTAACAACTCCATCTGGTCAGCTATTGACAAGTTTGTTACATCATTAATTTTAGAAATACGTTCTAATGTTGAACCAAGTTTTGTCAGACTATCTGTATAGTTTGTAATTGGATCGTCTATTAAGAATAAATCTTGAGCTTCTTCTAATACACTATTTGCACCTTTGGCAGTTTCTGTCCAGCGATCAACAGCCTTTTGAGCATCAGCTGTTTCTACAGTAGCATCTTCATAAGCTTTCTTTAATTTTTTGGCTTTTTCACTATCTTCATCAAAATCTGATGCAGATGCAGCTGTGTCATAAGCTTTCTTTGCTGTAAGTTCTGCTTCTTTAGCATTATTTAATCTTAATTGATCATTAGCATACTGTTGATCTTGAATTTTCCCCTCTAATACTGCTTTAGCATGTTCTCTTGATTCTTCTTCTTGTTGAGCAATAGCAGCATACATAGCTTGTGAAGAATTCATACCTTTTTTAGAATATTCTTCAGCATCAAGTATCATATCTTTAAAAACAGAGGTAGTTGTTTGACCTTGTGCAAGAGCCAATTTTTCAGAAGTTGCCCAAACAGTATTAACCTCATCCATTGATAGGCCCATTTTACTGACTAACCCAACATTTTCTTTTCCAAGTTCATAAATACCTGCAAAAACACTACTTGTTTTTAAAATACTGTCCCTAACTTCTTTATTACTATTCTCTAAGAAATCATAGTAACTTTGTATATTACCAGTTTTTATTGTGGATTCTAAATTAGCTTTAACATCAGAAGTAAATATTTTATTAAATTTTTCTGCATTAAGGCCA
>OJAW01001927.1_pt1 | contig 11124 bp, 11 predicted proteins | sample 1589151 | NCBI WGS metagenome assembly OJAW01 (sample SAMN03283290) | human gut metagenome | biome: human-associated habitat; material: feces | host: Homo sapiens | place: Peru | collected 2012 | reverse complement strand
AAATATCTTGCTATTTTTCTTGTTTATATAGATTTTTTTCTATTAATTTGGTACAATTAAACTAAGTGGTGATATGAATGGATAAACAAGAATTAATAAATAAATATAATGAATTATATATGGTAATTAATGATATATGGAGGTCTCTTTGACTTAGATAATAAAATAAAGAGATTAGAAATAGTTAAAGAGAGAATGAATGATGTAGATTTTTGGAATAGTAGTGATAAGGAAGAAATAATTAAAGAGAATAAGTATTTGAGTGATTTAATAGGTAAGAATACTAATTTATTAAATAAGATTAAGAATAATATAGAGATATTAAAAGATGACCTTGATGAAGAGATGATTGTTTTGCTTAGGGATGAGTATATAGAATTAGAGAGAGATGTTGATAGGGCAAAGGTAGATACTTATTTATCAGGAGAATACGATAAAAATAATTGTTTATTAGAGATACATTCTGGGGCTGGTGGAACGGAATCTAATGATTGGGTAATGATACTTTATAGGATGTATACAAGATATTTAAGTAAAAATGGGTATAATTATGTAGAAATTGATAAGCAAGAGGGAGAAGAAGTAGGATATAAGAATGTGCTTATTAAGATTATTGGTAATAATGCTTATGGGTATTTTAAAGGAGAGACGGGAATTCATAGATTAGTTAGAATTAGTCCTTTTGATGCGAATAAGAGAAGACATACAACTTTTGCTTCAGTAGAGGTAATTCCTGAGTTTTCTGAGAGTACTTCAGTAAGTATTCCTGATAAGGATTTGAGAATTGATATATTTAGAAGTAGTGGTCCTGGTGGACAGGGAGTAAATACGACGGATTCAGCAGTAAGAATTACTCATATTCCTACTGGGATTGTAGTAAGTTGTCAGAATGAACGTAGTCAGATTAGGAATAAAGAATTGGCAATGGAAGTACTAAGAAACAAATTATATAAGATGAGTATTGATGAAAAGAATAAGGAGTTGGCTCAATTAAAGGGGGAACAGAAGAGTATTAGTTTTGGTAACGCTAAGAGAAGTTATGTAATGTGTCCTTATACTTTGGTTAAGGATAATGAATCAGGTTATGAAAGTGCTAACATAGAAAGAATAATAGATGGGGATATTGGAGAAATGCTAGAAGCAAATATTAGGAGGTAGTATGATACTGTTAAAAAGAATAAGGGAAAATAGAATTAACAAGATAATGAATAATATTAAGAAAAAGAATAAATTTAAGAATTATTTGATGCTACTTAGTGGGTGTTTAATAGTAGCTTTTGCTTTTAATTTATTTTTTCTTAGATATAATATTGTTTGTTTTGGTGTTAGTGGTATTTCAATAGTGTTAGCTAAGTTTGGGGTTAATCCTTCGGCATTTATTATGGGAGCTAATATATTTTTAATGATAATTAGTTATTTCTTTTTGGGAGTAGATAATGTTAAGAATCAAATAGTTGGGGCTTTAGTGTATCCAGTATTTGTAAGTTTAACATTATATATTACTAATTTGATTGATTTTGGTAATATTGAATTTATAATTATTGCTATTATGGGGGGAATATTAGCAGGTATTGGCTATGGATTTATTTATAAGAGCGGTTTTTCTACGGGAGGTACTGATGTACTTGGGGCTTTGATATGTAAATATTCAAAGATATCTATGGGAAATGCCATGATGTTTGTTAATATAGCTATTATTGCTATGGGTAAGGTAGTATTTTCTTGGAAGATAGTAATGTATGCAATAGTAGTAGCTTATTTAATATCAGTAGCTACTGATAAGATACTTTTAGGTATATCTAATAGTAAGGCTTTTTATATTGTTGTACCAAAGGATAAGGATAGTTTAGTAAGAGACTTTTTAAGTTCAATAGAAGGAGTTGGTAGTACAATTATAGATGCTTCAGGAGGGTATTCTAATGATAGGCAGACATTAATTTTAGCAGTAGCTCCAACAAGGATGTATTTTTTAATTAAAGAAGGACTTAGAGAGATAGATAAAAATATATTTTACTTGGTATGTGATTCTTATGAAGTAAGTAGTAAGGAAGAAGAATATGAGTGAGATGGCTAGTAATTTTTTAAATGATTTATCAAGAAAGAATTTTGGTAAGAGATTATTTATGTTTGTGCTAGGAATGGCTATATCAGCTTTTGCTTTTAATTTATTTTATGAAAATTATGATGTAGTACCTACGGGGAGTAGTGGTCTTGCTTTATTAATTGGTGAGTTTACTAAAGTAGATGTATCGATTTTAATATTTTTAGTATCTTTAGGTTGTTTATTATTAGGTTTTATATTTTTCGGTGTTGAATATGCAGAAAAGATGCTATTAATTACTTTTTTATATCCATTGTTTGTGTCTGCTACTTCGCTTATTACAAGACATATAGATTTAGAGGATACTTCGTTATTTTTGTTAATGGTATTTGGTGGAATATTTATGGGTCTTAGTTCAGGATTAATTAGAAGAAGTAGATTTAGTCCTGGCGGATTATGTGTTATATTTGACTTGATGAGTAAGTATGCACATATGAGTATTGGGAAATCTACACTTATTATAAATGCCATTATAATTATAGCTAGTGCTTTTATATATGGATTAAATAGTGCTTTATATGCAATAGTATCTTTGATTATGACGTCATATGTAGTAGATAAGGTAGTTATTGGGATATCTGATAATAAAGTGTTTTATATTATTACAGATAAACCACTTGAAGTAAGAGATTATGTAATAGATAAGCTCCATTATAATGTGACAGTAGTTAAGGCTCGTGGAGGGTATTCAAATAAGAAAAAGAAGATGCTTATGTGTGTGGTACCCACGATAGAGTATGTTAAATTAAAAGAAATAATAAGAGAAATTGATAATAAAGCTTTCTTTTTAATAGTAGATACTTATGAGGCTAGTATTAAGAAAAATTGTAAAAATATGTAAATTTATGAAAAGATATTTAATAATAGGATGATATTTGTTATAATAATAAGATGAATAGGTAGGTGTAGTTTATGGATTTAATAAGAATTACTGATGTACAGAAAACTTATAAGACAGGTACTGTAGCCTTATATGATGTTGATCTTACAATATCTAAGGGAGAATTTGTATTTATAATTGGGGCTTCTGGATCAGGAAAATCTACTTTAATAAAGATGCTTTATCGTGAGGAAAAACCTGATAAGGGATCTATTATGATTGGTGGAATAAATGTTGCTAAGTTAAAAGATAGAAAAGTATATATACTAAGAAGAAAATTAGGAGTGGTATTTCAGGATTTTAAATTATTACCACGTCTTACGGTATATGAGAATGTTGCTTTTGCAATGGAAGTTTTTGGATATGATAAGAAAAAGATTCATGCTAGAGTAATGGAAGTATTGGAATTAGTAGGACTTAAGGGAAAAGTTAGACAATATCCTGATCAATTATCTGGTGGAGAACAGCAGAGAGTAGTAATAGCTAGAGCGATAGTTAATAATCCAAAGTTATTAATATGTGATGAGCCTACTGGTAATTTGGATCCAGATACAAGTATGGGAATTATGAGAGTGCTTGATGATATTAATAAGATGGGGACTACGATTGTAATGACTACACATAATAGAGATATTGTTAATACGATGAAGAAGAGAGTAGTTGTACTTAATGAAGGAAAGATTGTTCAAGATTATGAAAGAGGGAAGTATTATGAAGTTCTTTAGAAGTATTAAAAGATATTTTAGGGATGCTGCAAAGAGTGTAGTAAGAAACTTTTCGCTATCTTTAGCATCAATATCATGTATTACAATTACTTTAATAGTAGTAGCGCTTTCAATAGTACTTTCTTATAATGTTGAAGAGATGACAAAGCATGTTAGTAGTAATATTTCAATAGTGGTATTTTTAGATGGAAAAAGTGATGAAAATGATCTTAGCAGAATTAAGAGTAGTATAGAGAGACTGGATAATGTAGAAGAGATTACTTTTAAGTCTAAACAAGAATATGCTAAAGAGATAAAGAATATGGATGATAGATTCTCTTTAATTGTTGATAGTTGGACTGATACTACGATACCACTACTTGATAGTTATGAGGTAAAGGTTAAAAATATTGAAAAGATTAAGGATACGGCAGATAAGATTAAGAAGATGGATAAAGTATCTTCAGTTAATTTTGGTGAAGAATATATAGAATCTGTTATAACCATCTTTGGAGTAATTGAGAAGGTATGTATTGGTGGAGTAGTAGCTCTTGTATTGGTAACAGCATTTTTGATTACTAATACGATTAAGTTAGCTATTTTCTCAAGAAAGACTGAAATTGAGATTATGAGACTTGTAGGTGCTTCTAATATGGCAATAAAGATACCATTCTTAATAGAAGGATCATTTATTGGGTTATTTGGATCAATTATTCCAATTATTATTATGGCTTATGGATATAACACATTATATAATTATTTAGGTGGACAATTATTTTCATCTTCTTTAGGTAAATTAGTTGCTCCTTATCCATTTATTTTATGGACATCATTATTACTTTTATTAATAGGATTATTAGTAGGTATGTTTGGTAGTTCTAGAGCAGTAAGAAAATATTTAAAGATATAATTGAATGTAATACAACAATGTGGTATTATATAATTAGGAGGTTATAATATTATGGACGATGAATTAAATTTAGATGAGCTTGATAATGTTTCGGCAGGATATAGTAATGCTCAAATGGCATTACAACAAAGAATAACTACTTTAGAAGGATATTTAAAGAATCCTAATAATAGTGTTCAAGAGAGAGAAGAAATTTATAATATGATAGAGGAAGCTAAAAATGAATTAGCTAAGTACGACACATTTAATAGTGGACGTGGAAGACATTAAGGGAAATGGTTAATGCTATTTCTTTTCTTTTTAGTTAGTAGTATGATATAATATTTATATAGATATGGAGGAAATTTATGAATAAAACTATATTAATTAAATTATCTGGAGAATCTTTATCTGGAAGTATTGGCCATGGATTAGATTTTGAATATATTAAGAAGATATGTATGGAGATTAAGATGATACATGATGAAGGAGTACGTGTTGGTATAGTATGTGGGGGAGGAAACTTCTTACGTGGAAGAGATGCTCATGAAATGGATAGGGAGACTGCTGACTATGTTGGTATGATGGCTACGGTTATGAATAGTTTAGTTCTTAAGGATATGTTTAGACAAGTAGGATGTGAGGTATATAATCAAAGTGGACTTTATGTTGGTATTATTGATAAAATAGATAGTGATAAGGCTAAGAAAGCATTAAATGATGGGAAGATAGTAGTATTTGGTGGGGGGACTGGTAAGCCATTCTTTTCTACGGATACAGGGGCTTCTTTAAGAGCTATTGATATAGGAGCTGATATGATTATTAAACTTACTAATGTAGATGGAGTATATGATAAGGATCCTAATAAATATAGTGATGCGAAAATGTATGATACTGTTAGTTATCAAACGGTAATCGATAATAAATTAGGGGTAATGGATATGGAAGCAATTGAGATGTGTAGGAATAATAAAATAGAGATAGTGGTTATGAATATAGATACTAAGAATGGATTATCAAGAATAATTCATGGTGAAAAAATTGGTACTATTGTAAAATAGAGGGAATAATTTCTGAAATTTTGTTAATTATAATTAAAAATAGAGAAAAAATTTAAAAATATTTAAAAAAGTATTGATAATTAAGAATTTTTGTTATATAATTAATTAGCAATCAGAAATTAATGCCTGATTAGCTCAGTCGGTAGAGCACTCGGCTGTTAACCGATAGGTCGTAGGTTCGAGTCCTACATCAGGCGCCATTTATTGATTGTAGAGAGTCAAAATATTGGCTCTTTTTTCTTGTATAAATATATTGTTTGTGATAGAATGTTATTATAGGAGAAGAAGAATATGATAGGGAAGATTGTTAGTATTAAAGATGGTATTATATATGTTAATTTAGCTATTAATATATATAATACGGATAATATCGTGGGAAAGAATATAACATTTGCTGATAGATATATTGGAGAAGTTGTTGGGGCAAATAGCACCGTTATAGAGGTAAGACTTGTTGGCGAAATTATTCAGGGAATGTTTATTCCTGGGAATATAAATATGCCACCTTTTGGTAGTAGTTGTAGATTTACTACGAAGAATGAAATAGATACTATATATGGAGTTATACCAGGAGATAATTATATTAGAATTGGTAGAAGCTTTATATATCCAGATTATCCAGTATGTGTTAATATTAATAATTTCTTTGCTAATCATTTTGCAGTATTTGGTAATAGTGGATCTGGAAAGAGCTGTTTTGTAGCAAGACTTATTCAAGGGATTTTTTATGAGGCAAAGAAATTACCAATAAATACAAATATATTTTTATTTGATGCTTATGGAGAATATCAACAGGCATTTAATAAGATTAATCAAGTTAATAGTAATTTAAATTATAAGGTTATAACTACTAATTTAAAAGATAATAATTATGAAAAATTAATGATTCCTTTTTGGTTTTTAGGGGTAGATGATTTATGTCTTTTATTGGATGTGGATGATCTTAGGCAAATACCAATTATTGAGAAAGCACTTAAGTTAGTAGCGTATTTTTCTAAGGATGAGGAAGAGATAATTAATCAGAAGAATGATATTATAGCAAGAAGTTTACTTGATGTAATATATTCTGGAAATAATTGTAATGAGGTAAGAAATAAATTAACAACGATACTTACTAAGTTTCATACAAAGGATATTGACTTAGATATAACACTTACTAAAGGGGGATGGACCAGAAGTATTAGGCAATGTCTTTTTGTGGATGATAATGGAAAGTTTGCTGATATAGAAGTAGTTATTAATTATTTGGAACAGTTTTGTATGAATGATTTTGAGCTAGTAATGCCAGATGGTAGTTATATGTATTCAATAAGGGATTTTTATAATTCTTTAGAGTTTGCTTTGGTTAGTGAGGGAGTATTTAGTAGTAATAAAGTATTTGATTATGCTAATATTTTGAAGATTAGACTTAATTCTCTTATTAATAGTGATTATGTCAATTATTTTAATTGTAATAGATATATGACAAAGATAGATTATATTAAGTATTTATTATATGGTAGTGATAATAGAAAGTATCAAATAATTAATTTTAATGTTAATTCTGTAGATGATAGATTTGCTAAGGTAATAGTTAAGGTATATTCGAAGATGTTATTTGATTTTATTACGAAGATTCCTAATAGGGCTTCTATGCCATTTCATATTATACTAGAAGAGGCTCATAGATATATACAGAATGATACTGATACAAAGATACTTGGATATAATATATTTGAACGTATTGCTAAAGAGGGAAGAAAGTATGGTATAATGCTTGGTATTATTAGTCAGCGTCCATCAGAGATTAGTGAGACTTTGGTAAGTCAATGTTCTAATTTTGCAGTATTTAAGATGTTTCATCAAGCAGATATAGAGTTTGTTAATAGTAGTGTACCTGGTGTTAGTAATAGTATGATAGAGAAGATAAAGATGCTTATGCCTGGTGCTTGTATGCTATTTGGAACAGCATATAAGAATCCTATATTAACTATTGTTGATATGCCTAATCCAACTCCTTATAGTGAGAATTGTAATATAAATAAGACATGGTATGTTAATTAATATAAGTAGATTAAATAAAATGAACCTCATTTCTATATTCAAGAAACAAGGTTCATTTTTTTTACTATGTTAAATATAAATGAATTCTAGATAATTAATGTTATTAGTAGTTATTTTTTTAATACTTTACTTATTGGTTTGTTTTTTATTTTTGTAGTTATACTATTGATTTCTTCATTATTAAGAGATTCGCATTTATTTTTAATAAGTTTTAGTGTTTCAATTAATTTATCTCTATTTTTACTTAGTGGTGTAATTTTTTTATTAATAAGTATTTTTTCATTATGATCGATAAGGATATCATTACATAGAATGGTTTTTGCATCAATTAGCAAGCCAGAGATATTATTACTGTGAATATTGGCTTCATTCATAGCATTAATACTACTATTAAGGATGGTTAATTTAGGAGAGTTAATACAGATATTTGTGCAATTAATAGTGGTATCTTTTACTAGGGTATTATCCATGGAATATATATTAATTTTGTTAAGGCAGCGATATGGCTTGTTTTCTCCGGTAGTAATATTTTGTATTTCTAATTTTTGATCAGCAGAGATGGTAAAACTTTTGTATCCTAGGGGATTAATATCTGATGATTTAATAGTTAAATTATTAGCATAGATACGGAATCCAATACTAGAATTAAATTGAGATGATTCTATATGACAAGAGCCGTCAATATCGATGTTATCACAGTAATTAAAATTACAGTTATTAAAGTATACATTTACGTTATTATAACCATAAATACTAGAAGTACATGTTAAGTTGTTAAATACGTAGTGAATAGGTTTACAGATGGCGTGTTTTTTAAATTTATTACTGGTACTATTTAGTAATGTTAAGTTTTTTGTCAATCCATTTACAACGTTTTGTTTTATATAACATATAATTTTATCTTCTTCTTCCACTACTTTTCCTAAATTGCCAGTAATATGTTTAAGTATTCTTTTTCTTTTTAAATTAGCTAATATATTCATAATTATCCCTCTTTCAATTAGGTAATATTATAGGGTATTGATAATGCTTTGTCAAGAAATAGTTGTTTGTAATAAAATAATTCAATGCTTTTGGGTAATTAGTTCAAATAATTGTTTGAATTATATCTATTTTTGATATATAATATTAGGTAGGTGATGAAGAATGTTATCAATTAAAAATATAGATGTATTAGTAGAAAAAAAGAGTGTTTTAAAGAACTTTAGTTTGGATATAGATAAGGGGAGCATTCATGTTATAATGGGTCCTAATGGTGTTGGTAAGTCTACTTTATCAAGGGTAATTATGGGAGATAATAATTATAAGATAGAAAATGGTAGTATTACTTTTAATGGAGAAGATATTACTAAACTTAGTGTTGATGTTAGAAGTAAACTTGGAATTTTCTTAGCAATGCAATATCCACTTGAAATAGATGGGGTAAGTAATCAAGACTTTTTAAGAACAGCAATGTCTAGTAGAGAAGGAAAACAAGTAGGATTATATGATTTTATCTTACAATGTGAAAAAGCTAGTGATGAATTAAAGATGGATAAAAACTTAATTCATAGATCACTTAATGTAGGGTTTTCTGGAGGAGAAAAAAAGAAGAACGAAGTATTACAAATAAAACTATTAAAACCTAAATTTATTATATTAGATGAAATAGATTCAGGACTTGATGTAGATAGTTTAAAAATAGTTGCTAATAATATAGTAGATTATAAGAAAGAAAATCCGGATACTTCTATTTTAATTATTACTCACTTGACTAAAATATTAAATTATATTAAACCTGATTATGTACATGTAGTTAAAAATGGAAAAATAATTCAAAGTGGAGATTATAGTCTAGCACAAGAAATAGAAGAAAAAGGATATACAGAATATAATAAAGAAGAAACAAAGACAAATATTATATCTGGAGAATAAAGTAATGAATAAAATAATAGTAAAGAATAATATTGTTAGTAGTTATCAAGATAATACTATTAAAATAGAGAATAATATAATTAAAATAGTAAAAGATAGTGATTATGAAATAGAGTATATAGATTGTGATAAAGTAGAACTTATTATTAATATTATTAATAGTAGAGTAAATATAATGGAGAGTAGTTTTAATAATACATTAGAAATTAATAATATATATAATATTAATAATGGGGGAGTTAAAATTAATAAATTTTATACTAATGAAGGAATTAAAGAAAAGATAGTAGTTAATCTAAATAAGGACAAAGATTATATCTATTATAACTTTTCTTCAATTACTAAAGGTATAGAAGAATATATAATGGATATTAATCATAATGCTAAAAATACATTAAGTAATATTTCTAATAAATCAGTGGCTCTTAAAAATAGTAAGATTAATTTTACAATAAATAGTAATGTATATAAAGAATGTAATGGATCAATATTAGAACAAAATACAAGAATAGTTACAATGGATAAATGTGATGCTAAAATTCAACCTAATATGTTTATAGATTTAGATGATGTAGAAGCAAGACATGGATCAGTAATAGGAACATTTAAAGATGATCAGATATTTTATCTAATGAGTAAGGGAATTAGTTATAATGATACATTAAAATTATTAATAAAAGGATATTTATTAGGAAATGTAATGGTTAATTTTGATGTTAGAAAAAAGATAATAGATATTATTGATATGTATTGGAGGTGAATAATATGAATAGAGAAGATTTTTCAATATTTAAAAATAATAAGATGATTTATTTTGATAATGGGGCTACTACTTTAAAACCAGATTGTGTTAGAGAAGAGATAGATAATTATTATAATAAATATACATCAAGTATTCATAGAGGAGATTATGCTACTAGTTTAAAAGTTAGTGAATTATATGAAGATTGTCGTGAAGAAGTTAGAAGTTTTATTAATGCTAAACATACTAGTGAAATAGTATTTACATCAGGTACTACTAAATCACTTAACGATATAGTTTTTGGTTATTTTAAATATCATTTAAAGAAAGATGATGAAGTAATTATTACGGAATCAGAACATGCTTCAAATGTATTACCTTGGTTTATGTTAGCAAAAGAATTAGGACTTAAAGTTAAATATATTCCTTTAAATGAAAAGAATGAAGTAACAATAGATAATTTAATGAAAGTTATTACTAATAAGACTAAAGTAGTATCAATAGCACATATTACAAATGTAATAGGAGATGTTAGAAGTGTTAAAGAAATATCTAGGGTATGTCATGATAGAAATATTTTACTAGTAGTAGATGCTGCACAAAGTATAGCTCATGAGAAAATAGATGTACAAGATATGGACATTGACTTCTTAGCCTTTTCAGGACATAAAATATATGGACCTACTGGCATTGGAGTATTATATGGAAAGTTTGATTTACTTAAAGAACTAGTACCACTTGAATATGGCGGAGGAATGAATGCAATATTTAATAAAGATGGTTATGTTGA
>OJAW01001925.1_pt1 | contig 11130 bp, 19 predicted proteins | sample 1589151 | NCBI WGS metagenome assembly OJAW01 (sample SAMN03283290) | human gut metagenome | biome: human-associated habitat; material: feces | host: Homo sapiens | place: Peru | collected 2012 | reverse complement strand
CCCCACGCAAACCTAAATGCCCTCTACACCATCCATTCCAGATTGTGCTTAGATAACCTGACTGGAACAAAGCCCCAAAAGACGGTTGCTCCTTAAACGCCTCAAGCCGTTCGGCAACATTCTCACCAGCCTTGATTTCATTCCGCACATACTTAACATCGTACTTGGTTCTCAGCTTTGCTGACTTAAACTCAATGTCAGTAAGAATCTCGCCAATAGTCCACTTGTTCAACTTGGCCATTTGCTCTGTTTCATCGAGCATTTCATCATAGTAATCAGCAATGTTATACCCATCCTCTTTAAGCTCACGCAACAGACTAAACTTACGCAAGGTGGTATAATATAACTCAAAACTCTCAGGCGAACATAGCTCTTTTACAGTTGGCACAAAGTCAAGAAAATTGCTGTCGTTTAGCGTTTCATATTGGGCTGGGTAATCCTTAACATAATTATCAATCTCGACTTCACTGACATTACCAGCACCTGCTTCAGCAAGTTTACAAGTAGCGATAAAGATGATACGATGAACAGGCTCAGGGTCAAAGTCAGTTTTTGTCAAGGGGTAAGATGGGTTAAATAGAAGTTGGGTGTTGTTCATTAGGCAACCGAGCAAAAGTGAGGCCATATTAGAATTGTATAACATTAGTACCCCTCTTCGTCAATCCACCAATCTCTGCTACCACGCATTATTAATGATGTAATGTTAGTGTCGATGTCAACAATAGTTTTAATATCAGTTACAGGTATAAGCGCTGGAGCATCGACGATTTTAACTTCCATATCATCTGGATATTTAGATAAGGCTTGTTTTAATTCTGCTACTGTCATACTATCCCTCCTTTGTCTTAATCATACCACCATCTCAATCAAAAGTCAAGTCATCTTTAATCTTTCTTTGAGGCCGATACTTTTTAACCTTAATAGGTAGAATTTCTTTCATATCAGCAGCTTTTTCTTTTGCACAAGATATTTTTTCTATAAAATTTATTGTGGGTTCGATATATTTTGGGAAAAATTGCCCAAGTCCATAATTTTTATCATTTACAATTTGTTCATAATATATACAATATTTAAGCACAGCATATACATCTTTGTGTGTAAGTTTATACTCTTTCATGATGTTCTTGAGTTGAGCGGTAAGCAACTTCCAATTAGCATCTTCGCCCCACATGGATTGAATCAAGTCTGTGACTTTTTTACGATATACTTTTTCTTCTTCTGAGAGTTTAGGTGCTGCCATATACCCTCCTATTGAAAAAGACGGCCAGAAAAACCAGCCGCCTTTATTTTATTTATTCCCAATCAATATCTTTGTCTTCAGCAAGGTCTACTAATTTATCATAGATATATTGTAGAGCTTCAACTTGAGAATCATCAGCTTCACTAATCTTGTTAGGCTTATCGTTTTCGTCATAACCGAGGAAATCACCCACAATGCTATTAACCGCCGAAGATAATTTAGCTTTACGCAATACAGTATAAACAGGCTTAATTTCTTCAATTAACTCAGCCGCAGACTTCTTCTTTTCAGTCTTTTCCTTTTCACGCTGGGCTTCTTCCTCTGCGTAAGTGATAGCAGACACGCCTTGCTTTTCAGCCTCATGCTCACATGCAATTCGCACAGTTTCCTTTAGATTTTCAGCAGTAAAAGGATTGATTGTTTCAGGACACTCAGTAAACCGGCTACGAGCAAAATACTCCTTATGCTGTACGCAATGGCCGATGGATAGTAGTGCCTTACCATCTTCATCAACGCCCTGAGACTCAAGATAAATCATAAAGTCAGGAATATCCTTTAGAGCATTACCAGCCTTATTAAAGGTATTTTTGGGTACAATGTACTCATATTCCTCTCTACCATCCTTAACCTTGCGGATTTCATCATGGAAGATTAGAACAACACAATAACCAGATAGTGCCAACTTATTGATTTGGCTATCCATCTCCTTGTTTAGCATGGCATAGCCACCACCATAAGGAACACCAGATAATTCAGTGATAGGACTAAAATCAGACTTTTCAGCGTTCTGAGTGTTATAAGTGGAGATAATATAAGCAGTAGCCAAGTTGGGTAGACGGTCAGCAACGTCTACTACAACGCACTGATACATACCCCGTACCTTTTCACGCTTCTTTTCATTCTTAACAGTAAGCTGAGACACAACCTGTCGAAAGTCATTCCAAGACTCAATATCCACTTTACGCATACCAGAAATGGCGTTATAGCCCTTCTCGGTCGCTAACCACAACGTCTTACCAGGGAACAGCTTGGAAGCTACATGACTCTTGCCTACGTTGTTGGTTCCGTACCAAGCCAGAATCTTGCCCTCAAGGCCGGTGGTGATTGTAGTTTCCTCAAGATTTGTAATATCAAGCGCCATATTTACTCACCTCTCAAAACGGCAAATCATCATCTTCAAAAAAGCCATCGTCTGCATTATCTTCTTCAAAGTCATCTTCGGGTTCTACCTTTGGCTTTCCTACACGTTTTGCCTTAGCCTCGGCTTTTCTATCTGCCATTGACGGCTTGGATTTAGATTTCTTATTGTCACCGTTCTTGGCAAACTCATCCTTCTTAACCTGATACATCTTAATGGCCTTCTTGACAGTCTCAGGGTTCATCCACAAAGTCTTTACAGGAATCTGCTTACCGTCTTCGTCTTCGGTATAAAGTTCTTCGGGTTCTTCTACAACATCCATACCAGCAAGAATAAATTCAATCCGTGTAGAAACATTTGAAGTATCAACCTTACCAGCCCGTCCAATACTATGCTTTTTAGCTGCTCCACCAAAAGTAATACTACTTACGTCAATTGTTGCATCAATAGTACAACCTTTTTCAACTACATCATTTACATCATCAACAATATCATCAGGTACAATTACATTGACAGGGAATACTTCGCCCTTATTATTAGCTACATACACAGTCATTACACCACGGCCAGTTTCCTCAGCTTCGCCATCAACCATCTTAGTCTCAGGCACGTTCTTAGTCATACAACCAGACAACTGAATAGTCATACCCGGTTCGGCATCAGCCTTAACAGAAGTGCTTACCTTACTTACACGGAACTGAGGGGCTTCCTTGACATCCTTACCGTCACGGCTCATAAACATGTTGTTTTCAATTGTACCCTCAACAACGACAACAGAAGGATTTCCATTACCATTTACTTCAGGCTCCAAATCTATCATGGATTCGGCCATCTTCCAACGCTTGCTTTCTTCACCATCAAAACCCTTAGATGCAAAGTAAATCATAAAACTGACAATATCGTTACCAGTTCGTACAGCAAGCTTGCCTTTAATGCATTCGGCCTCAACCTTTTCGCCAGTCTTTTTCCCATCCTGATACAGTTCTACAGTACAAGGCTCCCTCTTTAATCCCTTTTCATATACAGTTCCAATACAACGATAAAAATTCTTTGACTTGTTTAAAATACTTTCCATTAAAAATACCTCAATATCTTAATTATATTTTAAGCACAGGAAACCCCGTGTTTATTAGTGGTGTGTTTATACTCGGAACAAATAAAAACCGTTTTTATGCAAGAAAACGTAATCTTTTAATTATCTTTCTTTGCTTCTCTTGCCTTCTTCATACGTTCAGCAGCCGCTTGTTTTTGTTCTTCGGTAAAATGGCGTGTACTATATGGGTTTTTGCCCATTCTAAACGGATATAGTGGACATCGCTTAACATTACAATATGGTACTTCTCTTACTTGATTGCCCATGCATTCAATACAATGTTGATGGATAGCTTTTAATGGCGATTTAATTTCATTCATCATAAAAACCCTCACATTTCGGACAAAATGTTTCACTCACAACTTCATAAATGCCATATCCAAGTTCAGAATGCGGCTCTTTGTGGCGCTCAGTAATTAACTTTGTACCACATTCTTCACATAAACCCTGTCGATTAAACCAACGACAAATTTCTAAAAAGTCTTCGTCTCTTGCAACAACATTCTTTAGATATAGCATACAATCTGTAATAATATCTTTGTTGTCATCAAAATGAGTTTCAATGGCCTCGATGACTTCAGGTAACATTTTTGGATAATTATTCATAAATCTTCTCCAATGCATCAATACTCATCAGATAACAAGGCTCATTATTGCTAACGTTACCATTGATAAATTTATAATAACGCTGAACATAGACCAACACCTCTCCGTTATCATTTTCAACCTTCCAAGGCGCAATAGCCTTGACAACATAAACAGTATCTTTAGTATTAGGAAATTGGCCGTAAGCAAAACAAGCGACCAAACCTACATCATCAATATTCTTTTTAATCCAGTCAATGTAGGTGGGATAAAGCAAATTAGCATTCTTAATCCTAACCTTATTACTAACTTCAATTTTGCCCTTATCCAGTTCCTTACTCAATCTGTCCATAGCCAACGTAACACCCATACTTAGATTAAACTCATCTTCGGGGTCACACTTGGCAGTAGCTACATATCGTTTCTGAAATGTACAACTACCAAACGGGTTGCTCCTTACAATAGGCCGGATGGTATCAACCTCAACCAGATTGTCTTTGATTCTGACAGTATACTGTCCTTCCTGCCAATCCTTTGCCAAATTACTCATGTTTTACCTCCTTAAAATTCCATCAATGCCGTAGCATTATTGATATTATCCTGACTTGTCTTAATGTATCTTGTAGTCACAGCCAAAGAACTATGACGCAAGACTTTACTAATAGTGGCTACCGGAACGCCTTTATTACTCATAATTGTTGCACAAGCGGCTCTTAGACAATGGCAACTTAATTGATTCCAATAAGGCAATCCAGCCCTTCTTGCAGCTGTTTTAATTGTATGAGATACACTATTATCACTAAGTTTATTCTCGCCAAACGAAACAAATAAATAAGGGCAATTATCTTCTCTGGTGTTTAAATATGTGTTGATTGCTTGCTCAGTACATTCGTTGATATAAATTTTACCCCCTTTATCTCCTTTTGTTACCGTTAAATCAATAACTCTGTCTGTGGCCATTGCATTTTTATATTGTTCCAAAGTGATGTTGGCCATTTCACAAAACCGAACGCCAGTAGAAAGCAAAAATCTAAACATTGCCTTGTCTCTAAACGTTCTTGCATAATCAACTAACAATTTAGCGTCTTCTTCGTTGATATAAGGCTTTTCTTTGTTGCGGATATTATCAGGCCGTTTTAAATTTTTACTAATGTCATCTGCAATAATCCCGGCATCAGACAAAAATTTGAAATAAGATTTTGTAGCGGCAACTTTATTAGCTACCGTTGCACTGGCCTGGTTAGCAATATCGGCCTTCCAGTTAATCAAATCAAGATAAGTAATCTCATTTTCAAGTTTGCCAATAGCATTTAACATCTGATTGATATGATTGGTATAAACTCTCATGGTATTCTCAGACATCTTTTCTGATTTCATATATTTTGCATAAGCATCAATCATTTTAACTACCTCCTTAATTTATCTTGATTGTATCACAAATCCTCGAACCTGTCAAGAGTTTTTTTCTAAACAAATTCGAGGACTGTGATTTTTGAAAGGAGCGTATACATGAGTAGTTGGTGACTGAGGATTTATACTTGCACCAGCTTATACATTTTTGTTTGCAATATTGGTTGTAACTTCTCGACACATAGAAACAGCATTGTCCATTTCTTTATCAATTTTAGCTTTATAATTATTGATATCTTTTTGTACGTTTTTAAGTAAATTAAGTGTATTTACTTCATTTTCATGCCTCATTTTATTTTTATACTCAATATTGTCTTTTAATTCTTGTTCTCGTTCATATTGTTTATACCATTTTTGAAATCTCTTAAAATCATCATATGTAAATTTAATGAACGTCTTTTTCTGACCATCAAAAAATGGGAAATCTGGTTTAATAAATTCAATATAACATGGAATTTTAATTTCATATTTTGCATGAAACGGCCTATCGTTTATATAAATAAAACACCATTTTTCGGGAGTAATTGTAAACCAATCAAGCCAATTATTAAAATCTATTTCAGCATAATCTTTATCTGGTGTTGACTTGCTATATGTTAATTGCTGTAAACCATATCTATAATAAAAAACACAAAGTAAAAATAAAAATATCAAAACAATTACTATAATCATTTTCCATCCTCTTTTATATCAAACATTATTTTTAATAAATTTAATGTGTGATAATCAAACACCACCATAAACTCTGGCTTTGGTCATACTATTCATTGCGCCTTTGACATCAGCCCATTCTTTATATCTTTGTTCTTTTTCCAATTTCAATTTTTCAATTTCGGTTCTGTAATTTTTATAATCAGCGCATTGATTGTGGCAACCTGCTTTACGTTGCTCACATATATAACAAGGCGATTGAATATTATTAAATACCATTCTCATCTTTTATCCTTCAATTCTGCACCCTAAGATTTTTTCAGCTTCAGCTTTTGTTATCGTTTTTTCTGTTTCGGTTTGCTGTTTTCGTTTCTCTGGATAAAAATCACATTTTGATGTATCGCCTTTGCAATTACATTCTTCACATTCTTTTGTCCCAAAGCAAACACCATATTTGATTTTGATTTTTTGTTCTTGAATTTTAAAACTGGTTTTTGTAATTTCATGATAGCATTCACAAATTTCATTTTTCATTTTTCGATAGACCTCTTTTCAAAATTCAATTTTCATTTTTCAACTCAAAATTCGATTTTCATTTTTTGGCTCGTTTATAGTTATATAACTATATACTTAGTAACGATTGCCTTGTTGTTTTTGATAATATCATATCTATATCAATTTGTCAATATATTTTTTATCAATTTTTTTATTTTTTTCATTGAGTTTTATTTATTTATAAATTTATTTACCCGCTTGTTTGTCTAAATATATCCATCTATATATCCATATAACACAACTTTATTTATATATTCACATAAAAATTAGATTTATTTATATATCAATCTATTTGTTGATAATTTATTTATAAATATATGACAACGTAAATTAACTACAAAATTGCTTAAATTTACCCAGTTTATTTTATTGCTATGTTTACTCACCTCAAAGCTAAACGCCTTAAATTTAATCAATTATATAGATATTATATTTATAAATGTAATAAATTATATACATATATACATTCATTTATCTACATATCATAATATATACATATCTATATATATACATACATATATATCATAGCGGGAAAAATTTAAAATGCGGCTAATTGTGTGTGCGTGTGCGTAAAATTTAAAAACTTTCATAAATTAAAGTGATAAAGATTTAGCGATTTAGCACTTTAGTGAATTAAAGTTTGACGGGAAAAAGAAAGGGCCAAAGCCCCTTCCTTTTAGCCTGTTGGCGTTTCTTTGAGTTTTTTTAGAATCTCAATCGCTTGCAATCTGTTCGCCGGTGTTTCTGTTTTATTTTTTGCGATTTCCTCCAGTCTGGTAATGATGAAAGCCCACTCTGTTTGAAGCAGTTTCATTTTTTTACTTCCTTTCTTTTTTTTGTTTTTCCCTTGGATTGATTATAGTATAGCACCTTATAGCTTTCTTGTCAACACTTTTCTTCAAAAATTTCAAAAATTTTTTTACTTTTATTCTTTAGCGAATTAAAGTGTTTGCCCCCCCTCCTATAAAATAGGCTTTTTTTAAGCCGTTGCCGGGTTTTTATTTTAATAAGATAGAAACACCAGGGAAACGAAAAAAGGCAACAGGCAAAAAGAAAAGAGGCCCGAAGGCCTTTTTCTTTAATGTTTACTGTTGTGCGGTGTAAACTGCATATTATCTACCAGTGGCTGCAAAAAGCGCCATTCTCCGCCGTTTTTGTTTTGTCTAATAACCCACGTATGAACCAGCGCAAGCGGGTTATATTGCAGCGTATAACAGTATTTTGTGCCGTTGGTATACTCTTTCCCCGCGTGGTAGTCCGCAAAAATGCGGGCTTGTAAATTGACAGACAACATTGTTTTAACCTCCTAAAAAATATTTCTGGAATGGGGCTTGATAGGCACAAACCCCATTAGAAAGCCGGTTGTTTTATCTCTTTCTTTTTTAGCCGCAAATAGACCGGGTTACAAGGTCAACCGCAAAACCGGGAAAATAACCGTCTTCTTCTGGTTCTGCTGCTAGAATATTTACAACTTTATGGAATTTATTCCACGTTTCACTTCGTTCTATTGTATGCGGTTTTTTCCAGATTTCCCGCTCCCTGTACCCGCCTTCACGCCGCACGATAGCGGAAATAATGTCCTTGTATTCGTTCATGTTTTTTTCTCCTTTCTTAATAACCGCCGTTAGCCTTGCAAAACTCATATAAAAGCTTTTCGACTTCCTCGCGCCGCTCATCATACGGCTTATTATAATCGCACCAAATAGCATCAGCTTTTTTTTCATACTCTGCGATACCTTCAAGCCGTTTTCCCGGCATACCACGGTAGCCCGTGCAGATAGTCAAACCATAGACTTCATATACATCAAAATTCCAGCCATACACACCACAAGTATATGCGTTTGCGTCATGCGTTCTTAAGAGGTTTTGCAAGTCGCAATAGCCAGCACAACGAAGATTGCAAGCGCCTTCACGAAGGGCCTTAGTAGTAGTTTTGTATTTCATAATATTAACCTCCAAAAAATGTTTTTTGTTCCTTTCGGTAATTGTATGATATCAAATCCTAAAGGCTTTTACAATGGGCATTTTGCACAAGATTTTAAAAGTTTTTTGGTTTATTTTTCCATCTGTTTGCGGAATTCTTTTTGGTGTCTTGTCGTTGTTTGGCCCCATTTTCCAAGCTCTTCAACTTTTCCGTCGATACAACGAGAAACAATAGTGTCATAGCTTTGTAATTCAAGAGTTCCGTTTTCATAGTCGATAACATGAGCTTTGCCGTAAAAACTCTTACGTGCGTCATAACGTGCGGACAGTTCATAGATTTTCATTTTTTATGCCTCCTTATAATAATATCAATCAAAACACAGATAAACGTTAAAACTGCTATAGTCCCAACCGCTAAGCCAGTACATCCAGCTGCATATTTCAAAGCTTCTAACATTAGACCGGCCTCCTCCCCCCTCTATTTATATATTCTTTCCGTGTGCTTTCCAGCATTTTTTCCGTTACCTCAATAGCTTGCGGATTTACCATGCCAGGAAGCTTTTCTTGCATTTGCTTAAGTTCTTTCTTCCATTTTTTTATTAAGTTGTATAGCGTGGTCAACTTTGCCATTGTTTCGGCCTCCTTTTTTGTTGCTTTCTGTTTATTATTATAAGCCTTTTTATAATAATGTCAATATGGCAAAGTGTACAAATATCAGAGGCTTGTTTTGTTAGGTTTGACGAGGTGGGTTTGTTGTATATATATATATATAATGTATATAATCTTATTATTGTAAGATAGTGAGAGTGTATGAAGTGTATTAGTACGGTTGAGATGGTGTTGTGTGAGTGCAACGAGAAAAAGCTCCGTAATAGATGAACATCGTACATTGATGTACGGTAAAAACTTCAACTCTTTAGCGAGTTAAACCACGAAAGCAAGTTCCTGGCCTAAAGTTAAACTTTTCGGATAACTACTGTTATCAGAAATTTTTTATGTAAACAAAACTGGGGGCCGGGTATCGGAGCAGCGAAAAACGCCGGAGAAATGAACAGGTAGTAGCACCCCCACAACACACACTTCTAATAAACACCCCCCACTCTACCCCATACATCTATCTAAAACAAACATTCTTTCCCCACTTACTATAATAATTTATATAATATATAACATTTCTTCCCCACTTTCATAAATATTAACAATTTATAAATTTATATTTATATATCTTGACAATAGCGTTGAGATATGATAATATGGTAGAGGTGAAAAGTCTGCACCTTTTTATTCTATTACAATAATATATGTACTGGAAAATATAGGTGCAGATTTTTAAATATTAAACGCAAAACGCAGAGCGTTATTGTTATGTCACTAAATTTAAGTGCAGAGGTGCAGAAATGGAATTGGGAAAAGAGTTAAGTTATCAACAACTATGTGAAGAATTTAATTTAGAACCAGCTATGAATTCAGGCAAAAAAAGAAAATTACAGTTAGAGAATTTACAAAATTTATATAATATTGAAAAAACTAAAAAAGGCAAATATGTTGTTCATAGAGAATATACTGAAGAAGAAAAGGCGTTAATTCAAGCCGAAAAGAATTATAATAACTTTGTTCAAGCCGCATTACTTGATTTAATTGCTGATGGAGAAGTAAAACAAGTATATACTTATGCCGATTTTAGAAAAAAGCTTTACATGGTCAATAAGAATTATTTTCTTTATAAATATGGGAAAGAAGAATTAAATATAAAGGTTCCATACGATTTTCCTAATGGCCTGGTAGAAGAATTTGAGGGGCGTTGGTTTAACATTGTCGAAGAACATGATAAATACATCTTAAAAACTAACCTTCTTAAATTAAAAGAAAAAGGGTTGATTGAGTATTACGAAAGTTATATGCTTAGAAAAATATATCATTATAGCGAAGGCAAAGTTTATGAAAAAGCGCAAATGGCTACAGAAGAACAGAGGGCGGCAATAGAGCAGACTAAGTTGGAGTTTATGAAATCTGTTAATGCCAATTCTATACAAGAGCTATACAAGTTAGGGCCAACAGTTATTAAAGAATATTATCATACTATAAGTAATAAAATTCATGGGCTTGGTTTTGATGAATATTCCAAAGCATTTATTATATTTAGAGCCTCTGAGCTTAAACGTTTAGTTGGCTTTTTTGCCCCAAAATTTAACAACGCCCAAGTCAATCGCTTATTGAAAAGTAAGCGATTTGGCATTATCCCAAAATCTATTCATGAACAAATGGTAGAAAAGGCAATTAAATATGAGCCTGATGTTTTTGCAACGTCAGAAGAATTAAAAAAAGAGGGCTGATTTCTCAGTCCTCTTATTTTTATTCTTTTCGTTCGCCGTAACAACAGAAGTCATTTTCGTCTGGGCCAGAATCATCATCAAAGTAACAACTTGCAGGATAATTATAAGCAACTGCTCCGCTGGCCAGACGCTTAGTTAATCTTTCCGTTTAATCCTCCATCCATTCATATCCAAAACCATTCTCTGTTGTAAACCAGACTTC
>OJAW01001924.1_pt1 | contig 11135 bp, 14 predicted proteins | sample 1589151 | NCBI WGS metagenome assembly OJAW01 (sample SAMN03283290) | human gut metagenome | biome: human-associated habitat; material: feces | host: Homo sapiens | place: Peru | collected 2012 | reverse complement strand
CCATTTCTTCTAATATTGCTTTTATATTTTCACTATCATGTTCATTCATTTGACAGCCATAAGTTTTTACATGATATGTTTTTCCAACACCAATACCTTTAGCATTTATATTTTGTCTATATAACTCTTTTATTACTTTATCCTTGCTTCTTTTTCTTGCTTCTATTAAATTAGGTAAGTTCATAAAATCACTTCTTTCTTTATAGATTATACAATAAGTTTTAATTTTATCAAAGAAAAAGTGCTTAAAATTAAGCACTATACTGTTTGAATTACATCATTTATATAATCACTAATACCAGTATTTTTATTACTAATTAATCTTTCTTTGATGTATTCAAAGTTTTCTTTTATTAGATTAATTAATCTTTGCATACTAGGCATTAAAGCTTTTTCATCAAGACTATCAATAATTATCTCTAAGTTATTTAACTTAGTATATTTACCATATTTATTTGTTTCAATATATGTTTTGTATAAGTTTTTAAATGAAACTATATCTATATTATTAAATCTCTTATCTTCAAGTATTTTAACTGTTGTATATATATAGTTATCATTAATTGACTTATCTAGTATTGTCTCACCCATATTATTTTTAATATTAGGTAAAAATTCTTTATTTTTTACTAATGCTTTAATTATTTCAAGAACATTTACATAATTAATTGAAACTAATATATGAGCAAATGTATCACCATCATAGTTTTGATGATTTATATTAAGCTTCTTATTTTTCATATGTTTTAATACTAATTCATATTGACCTCTTTTTAAAAGTCTCATTAAAACATTGTTTCCAGATTCATCACATGTATTAATATCAACTAGTTTTTTTGTTAATAACTTGTCAACTAATTCAAAGTGACCTTCTTTAATAAGTTCAAATATCAGGGACGGGTCCTCGATACAAGATTCTATGGCTTTCGCCTCATCGTAAAACATTATAAATACACCTCTTATTTCGCGTGACAGTTTCATATTTTAGCACAAAAATCACATTTTGTCAAATTTCATCAAGGGTCCAATATAGCCTTTATGGACATTATATTATGATAATAATTAATTATTTTAAAACAAAAAAAGTAAGAATTTTCTTACTTTTCAACCATTTCTTCATTAGGTTCAGTAGAAGAAACCTTCCACTTTCCTACTATCGTCATATCCCTATTTATAACCATTCCATCTTCAAGTTTAGAATCAGTTAAAATGTCATTATCTATTATAAACCAGCCTTCAAACTCTTTATTATCTTTTTCTTCCGGATCTAAAATGTCTGTTAATTTAGTATCACGAGCTACATTCTGTTCATCTATTTGAACTAATCCTTCTTCTTTTTCATCATCTTCCTCAGAATAAATTATCTTGTACGTATCAGATAAATATATCTTTGTTATATCAGTAGAAATAGTTTTGTTCTTTGAAAAATCACATTTATTACCATCTATATCATAATAATACCAACCAACAGTAGTTAAATCAATTTCAGGATTAATCTCTTTCAATTTTTCATCTACATCATCAAATGATATAACTTGATCATTAATTACTTTCTTTCTATAAAACTCATCACTATTTTCATCTAAATAGAAAGATAAATAAAATGCTGGAATCTTTTCTAGATATAATGTTACCGTATCACTATCTTCATCTAAATCAGATAGTTTTGTACTATTAGTAATATATATCTTATTAAAATCTTCCTTTATATAAAACCAATTTAGTATAAAATCTTCTTCTATTACACCTATCAAGTCCTCATCTGTAGGCAATGCGATAATCTCATCTTCTCTAGCGGTTATAGTCTTTATACAAAAATCTTCATTAACAAATTTAACATACTTAACCCATTTAGCATAAATAGTAGTATCTTCTTTTAATACACCACCAAATATAAATGGTTCAGTTAACTCAGAATCAGTAAACCACCCATCAAAAATCCAAGATTCCTTTGTTGGAATCACTGTAGTAGTAACGTCATTATTAGTTAAAACTTGTTTTTCTATTTCTTCCCCACCATTTGTATTAAAAGTTAATGTATAATAAACTGTTTCTTTATTATCCTCTTTTACTAAAACTTCTTCTTTTTTTCATTTTTTTCCAATGGAACTATTTTTGCGTATTTTTTTTCTGGAACCACTACAGGTTCATCAACATAATCTAAAACTTCTAAATCTTCTGTATTAAGTTCTTCCTTTTTTTCCTCTTCTATTTCCTTTGGCTTATTATTTGCCATATTCATACTTACTTGTGTATATGCAAAAATCGCAAGAACAATAGCGCACACTAGCGCAAAGAAAAGAGTTTTTTTATTTGATGAAGTATTATTATTATCTTGCATATATTCACCAAACCTTCCTTTATTATTACAATTTCATAATAACAAAGTGTACAAAAAAATGTCAAGTAACATATGTAAACTTGACACATTATAATTTAAAATATTTATTAAGTGCCTCTTTTTCAGTATAACTCTTGTTATTAGCTCTTAATACATGCTTTTTGTCTCTATAAAAACCATTAATATTTCTTATTACCTTTAGCTTTTTATATTTAGTAGGTTTTAACCTTCTCTCAAGTAAAAATCTATTATAGTAAAAGCCTATATTTTTATATTCATCTATTAACTTACTAACTAAAAATAATATAACTATTAAAAATATCAAAGAATCCACTTTAGTTAGTAAAAACAATATAACAAGTATAGATATATATATACATAAAGATATAGTTTTTCTATAAGGAATCTTGTAAGACAATAAAATATTAAGAATTCTACCACCATCTAAAGTATATATAGGCATTAAATTAAATATAAGTAATACATAATTATAATTCTTAAATAAAATATAATCATCATAATTAAATAAATTTTTAATAAGTAAATAAAAAGTTATTTGCGTTATTGGACCCATAATTAATATTAATAGCTCTTCTATTAATGGTTTATTTAATGATTCATTAAACTTAGTACAACCACCATATGGATAAATATATATTTTATCTGGTTCCCATCCCAAAACAACACCAGTTATAAAGTGACCCAACTCATGAACTATTATAATAACAGTAAAAATTAAATAACTTTTAAAAACTCCACTAAGGCATGCGATAAAAGTCATTATTATAAAAAGTGGATGAAAGTAAATTCTACTAAATATATTCTTTATAATCTAAAAACTTCCCATCTTTTTGAAATACCATATATATATAATTAGACTTTGCCTCACCAAGTAAATTACCCTTTGTCAAATATTGATACAACGATATATTACTAGTATCTACATTTGAATACCATACATCAATTCCATTTACTTGTTGAACAATAACAGTCTGTCCATACTCTTCTTTTTCACCCATAAAAACAACTATACCACTTTCTATAATTGGAACCAAATAATTATCTTCAACAGTTAACTTAACTCCATCTTTGTAAAGACTTTGTTCCTTATATGTAAGTTTTTCATTAAAAACACTAACATCAGGTGTTACTACCTTATCAAAAGGTAATATCCCACCAAGTTTATTCTTACACCAACTATTTATAGTCGCAAAAGATATATTATTTTTAAATACTTTATTATTTATTTTTTCCTTTAGACTAATATTTTTATTAGATATTATAAGTAGTAATAAAAATATAGCTATAGATACTAAACACTTACTAACAAAAGATACTATAAACTTTTTTAATTCGTTTCCATCATTTCTATTATTTTTTTTATTTAAAAATTTACTCTTATCCATTACATTCACCTAATAATAACTATTAAGCTTTTTTAGGTTTTAGAACTAAAAACATTATAATAATATATATAGTGTTTAATAATAATGAATGAGTAATTTTATACAAAAGCATACCAAATTCAAAACTTTTATACCCAACTACAAAAAGTAATAATAATATAAACACCTCATATAAAATAATCGATAAGATAAGCATTAATATATTATTAAATAAATTACTTCTAAGATGACGTTTTAAAAACATATTTAAAATAGCAACTATCATAAATGAACTTACAGTTATTAATAAATTACCAACAAAAATAGAATCATATATAATTGATGTTAAAAATACAAGTAAATAATAGTTGCTTCTATTTGAATTAGTATAAAGATTAGATAAATATACTATTGTTGTTATAGTAATCATGGGATAAAAATAAGAAAGCAAAGAATAATTAATATTAGATAATAAAAAATCTAAAAACAGTGAGAATATAATTATCAATATCTTCATATTAACCCCTTGATAATATACTTACAAATCTTAAAGAATCAAAATCAACACTTGTAGATACATAAGCTTTTTTACTTACACCATACTTATCACTAACTATATTATTTATAACTCCTATAGTTATTCCACTAGGATATACATCACTAAGACCACTAGTAAGAACTATTTTATCACTATCATTATTTAGATCTATTTCATTATCAATACCAACTATAACAAGATTACTACCCTCAACTTGTAATATTTTATAAATATATGTTTCCTTATATCTAATTTTTACAGAAATTTTATTTGTATTATCACTACTAGTTATTAATTTTAGGGTAGAAGTATTATTTGTAATATTAGTTATTCTTCCTATTAACCCTTCCCCCACTACAACCGCATCACCTATATCAACTCCATCCTTTTTCCCCTTATTAAGAACTAACTTATCCAACCAAAAAGCCTCATTTCTTTCAATAATAGTTGCATTAATTTTTTTAAATTCACTAAGACTATTACCCACCCCCATCAATTTTTTTAATTCTTCATTTTCTATTTTTAACTCGTTATTAATATTTTTACCAACTATATCACTTTGATTATTTTTAATAGATAAAAATGGTTTGTATAATAAATCTCTTATACCACCAAAACTTATAGATACATTTTTATTCAAACTAAAATATAAAACTGTAAAAAAAACTATTATCGCAACAAATATAAAAATTAATCTATATATATTATTCTTCTTTTTCATACTCTTCCTCCAAATAAATCAAGAGATTCAGCCATACTATAATAGGAATCATCTCCAACTATAATATGATCAATTATAGGTATAGCTTGAATACGACCTATTTCAACTAGTTTTTCTGTAAGTATAATATCATCTCTTGAAGGATTAACATCACCACTTGGATGATTATGAATACAAATTATTCCAGAAGCAGATGATAAATAAGCATATTTAAACACTTCTCTTGGATGAACCAAACTTTTATTAACAGTTCCCATAAACAATAACTTCCTTTCTAAAACCTCATTTTTATTATTTAGATAAAGGCAATAAAAATACTCTTGCTGTTTTAATGATAAATCATACTTCATTAAGTTATAAACATCTTTAGAAGTCTTAATTTTATATTTATTCTTTTGTCCTATTAAGTAGATTCTTTTACCCAGTTCAATAGATGCCAAAACCTCACATGCTTTAGTTTCACCAATACCATTTATACTTGTAAGTAAATTTATTCCACAATCTTTTAATCTATCTATTTCTACCGCATTATTTAATACCTCAGACGCAAGAGACTTAACAGACTTATTTCTTGTCCCAGACTTAAGTATAATCGCAAGTAATTCTTCATTAGACAACGCTTCTACACCATAAGCAATAAGTCTTTCCCTAGGCCTTTCACATTTAGGAATATCTCTTATCATTTTAATCACCAATTATATTATTATCTGTTTATTTGATTTTTCCTAACTTTTTAAAGCCATTTCTTCATAACTTGATAATATAACTTTATTTATAGATAAAACATCCTTATCCTTTAGAGCCCCTGATAACAAAATATCATATTGTTCTAGGTTGTTATAAAACTCTTCATTTTTTATATTTCTTTTTCTAATATAAGTATCAATATTCTTGTTATCATATATTTTTTTTATCTTATTAGCATTTGATAAATTAGTTGTAATACCTACATAGGCATAATATTTATCGCCAATCTTTTCAACTATGTAATCATACTTTTTATCATCACCATCAAACTCATTTTTATCAGATGACATACCTTCCTGTAAAAAATATATATCTTCACCATTAGTAACAGGAACTCTAATTTTTCCATATACTACTCTTGCGGATACAAATCCAAATAGTATAGCTAAAACAATTAGAAATGCAAGCTTTAATTTCATTATTATCACCAATATTATAATAAACAATAAAATAATAAAACTTTGTCGAAAAAGAAGTTTTCATTAAAATAAAAGTCTAAGAATATTATAAAGTATAGGTATTAATACGCACCAAGTAAAAAACCATGAATATCTTATAATAGAAAAAGAAAAGGAGTGATTTTATGCAAGAGAGAAATAATTGCTGCCTAGGTAAAATACTAAAGCTTATTCAAAAACTACAATGTGCTTGTGAATGTGAACAAATAGATAATACTTGCTCAAAACCTTTTTTAGGAACTCCAGTTAATGTTGAGTGTTATAATACAAGACCAATTACATTTTATGGTTGTAACAACAATTTAATTGAAATAAATTATACAGCTACAATTAATGGAGAAACGCAAGAAGGTAAAAGTAGTATTTTTAGAGTAGAAAAGGTTGAAGGTTGTTGTGTTTTAGTAAGCTTATTAATAGCTAATCCAGATAATTCAGAAGGCGCTAGAGAATATATAACTTTAAGACAAAGTGCAACTATTAACTTAGACTGTGTATGTGCTATTAAATGTTTAGGCGACACTATTGTTGATTTATAGGAAAGGAGGATAATTATGTGTGGAAATACTTCTAAAAATACTTCTTGTTTAGCCGAAATTCTTGAAGTTATTTTGTGTTTACAACAAAATAAAAATGAGTCTTGTGTTGATAATAGTTGTTCACGTCCTTTTTTAGGACCTACAGCTAATATAGTATGTTTTAATACAAGGCCAATAACTATATATAGTTGCTGTAATAATACATTATGGACTATGCCATATACATTAAATGGAGCAACTAATACTAGTTCAGTTTTTAGAATAGAATCTTTAGATGATGAATGTGCAACATTTAGAGTATTAGCTCCAAATCCAGACCAAACCTCAGCACTTCCATATGTTTCAACTGAAGATTTCTTCACTATTAAACTTAGCTGTATTGGTGCAATAAAATGTTTAGGCGATACTATTGTTAATGGAGTTTAACTACAAAAAAATATAGCTACCGCTATATTTTTTTTATACATTTAAACCTAATTTTCTGAAATTGAAATTATATCACTAAGAAGTATTTTTTTGTTAGTAGATGTTAAAATATGATCTCCTACTCTACTAACTATTTTTGCTACTACTTCTCCATCTCTCGTATTTATCCTAACAGTTCTATTAAATAAATATTCATCTTTTATATCTTTAGTATTATTAGTATTATTATCAATTATTCTATTACCTGTTCCTCTATCTTCAAAATTAGAATAAAATATCTTTTTATTATTATTAACTATAGAATGATCAGTATTTTTAAAAATACTAGGTAACTTTTTATTCATCATATCACCCTTTTCATATTATTTTATGTTTTATGTAAATAAAAATTACTTATTTTTACATAATAATACTGGTGATTACTATGTTAAAAAAGAAAATAAATCTTGATAAGGCATTAATATTATATGTAAGTATTTTCGCTATAATAAGTTTAATATCGATTTATTCTGCATCTATGTATTTATCAAAGACATTAGGTAACTTAGTTTTAAAACAGGCAATGTGGTACGCAGTTGGTATTATATTTATATTTATTATATATAAATTAAAAATTAGTTTTTTTATTAAGATATCACCCTATATATATTTATTTAACGTTATATTATTACTAGGTTTATTATTTGTTGGACCAGTTATAAATGGAAGTAGATGTTGGTATATAATCGAAGGGATAGGAAGCTTTCAACCAAGTGAATTTATGAAAATAAGTTTAGTATTAATAGAAGCTTATATAATAGATAAATTTAGTAGTAAAGAAAAAAGCGCAAAAAACGAATTTAAATTAATCTCATTAATATTTATTGTATTTTTAATACCATCTATATTAACATTCCTAGAACCAGATACAGGTGCAGTTATAATATATTTTATAATTACCTTACTTATGCTTTTCATAAGTGGTATAAGACTTAGATGGTTCATAATTGGAATAAGTATGTTAATTATAATAGTAGCTAGTTTTTTAATCTTCTTCTTTTTAAAACAAGATATGTTTATAAAAATATTTGGCAGTGACTTTTTTTATAGAATAGACAGAGTTATAAATTGGCAAAATGGTAGTGGAATGCAGTTAGAAAACTCACTAGCCGCAATAGGTTCTAGTGGTATACTAGGACATGGCTTTAATAAAACTCCACTATATTTTCCAGAAGCAGGTACAGATTTTATATTTAGTGTTTATGCATCAAATTTTGGATTAATTGGATCTTGTATTTTTATATTGTTAGTTGTGCTCTTTGACATACACCTAATAAAAGTTGGTATGAGTTCAAAAAGCATTTATAAATACATAATATCAGGTATACTGGGAATTTTCATTTACCAGCAAATACAAAATATATCAATGACTCTAGGATTATTACCAATAACTGGGATTACATTACCATTTATAAGTTATGGTGGAAGTAGTCTCTTATCATATATGATTTTAATTGGGTTTGCAATATCAATATACAATGAAAAAGAATTAGATAAAAATAATATCTAATTCAAAGTAACCTCTTCATAAACCTTTTTTAACTCTTTTGAGACATTTTTAATGTCTTTTTCTAATGCTACTTTATATGCTTCCTCTGTTAAATCAGGTAATGTTCCGTCCAATATTTTTGTGATTTTTTCTTGGAATTCATCCAAATTCTTAGCTTTGTATACATTCTTACCATCAACCAACCACCCATCAAAAACACCAATATCTCTAATAAGTGCTGGACACTTACAAGCGCATGCCTCTATTATTGGAATTCCTTCTGTTTCTTCTAATGTTGGAAATAAATATATATCGCAGCCATTCATGGCATCTTTTATTGTTTGTTGTGGAACGTGTCCAGCAAAGACTAAATTGTCTAGTTTCGTATTAACTGCTTTTCTAACGTCTTCAGTGGCAGCGGCTAGTGGACTATAACCAAACCAAATAAATTTATACTCGGGAAGTCTTTTGGCCAGTTCTACAAAGTCTACTATTCCTTTTCTGGTTATGTAAAGACCTATACCAATTATTACTTTGTCCTTATCAGTGTAATGGTATTCTTTTCTAAATCTTTTTCCTGCTTCTTCATCCTTTTTAAATAAATCTAATTCTATACCGTTGGAAATGGCATAAATTTTCTTTTTTATACCATATCCTTCTAGTAATCTCTTAGAGTATGGGGTTGGAGTTACAATTACATCACCTAGACTATAACATTTTATTAGCCATTTTTTAAATAAATGGGCGGTTTGTTTAGCGAAGATGAAACCAGATTTATAATCTTCTTCAGTTGAATGAGCATGGTAGACAACTTTTTTTCCTTGGCGATGGGCTTTTTTGGCTAGATGATAGGATCTTGGTCCATAGAAGTTAATATGAATAATATCGTAATCATCTTTTAGATTTGTTGTATATGGTACACGCACTAAGTCTAGGGCTTTCATTTGATGTTGAATGGCTTTTCCTAAGCCAGAATTAGAAGTCATCTTTGCGCCTTCTGTGTATAATAATACTTTCATTTTTTCGTATAATCAGTTTCGCGGATTGCTCTTTTTACTGATTCCTTTCTTTTATATTATTTATTGAATTCTGTGACCACAACGTTCACAGAATAATCCATTTGCTGGAGTGCCACAATTTGAACAATATTTTGGTATTGGTCTTTCATTTGATGTCGGTATTAGTAGGCGATTATTGGTTGCTACAAATTTTAATTTTTTTATTGATATTATATACATTGTAATTACAAAAATAAGGAAAACTATGATAATTATGCCTGATTTACCAGCAGATAGACAGCATAGATCATATGTGCCATGTAAAATAGTTGGAATAATTAAACTTTTAATAATGTTTTTCTTTTCCTCTGTTTTATTGCCTTCGATATTAGCAAGTTTGGCTAAACTTAAATAGTATCCCATATACATTCCATAGATTGCATGACCGGGGACGGCTAATAATCCTCTTAAAACACCGGTGGTTATTGCTGGGCCTGTACCTGCTTGACCTAGGACATATAATATATTTTCAAAGGCCGCAAAGCCCAGGGAAACAAAAACTGCATAAATAATTATGTCATATATTTCATCAAAGGCTTTTTCTTTATATGAAAGCGAGTATGTCATTATTAATTTACTGCCTTCTTCAATCAAAGCAATATAAATGAAACACTGCAATAATACTTTAAAAAAACCATCATTAGCACTTATATTTAGTGTAAAAGATGTTGGAAATATAAAGGAAAGTGTATAACTTATTGCTAATGTTAGAAAACAGGCGGCTACTCCTCCTACAAGAAGTTTGCTCAATACTCTCATTGGCTCTTTATTTTTATCCTTGTCATAGACATATTTTGCTATTAAAATAACCGGTAATATGGCTAGAAAAATTAGAAAATTTTTAATCATTTTATAAAACACACTCCTACTCTACGTCGATTATAACATTATTTTTCTGTAAAAAAAAGATAGTTTTGTGTCAAAATAAAAACGTTATAGTAATCGTTTATCTCTTATATAAGCAAATGACTTGGAGTTGCACCAAGTTAATAGATAACTCTATTGTTTTCCTAATATAAACTATCATTATGCTATTATACGAAGAAGTGTTTGAGTTTCAAGCGAAACTTCTATTATTGTAGTATACGTGACGTGTACCACTTCTTCTTCACTATTAATTATAATAGATTTTTATTTTTATATGCAATGAGTATTTATTGTTTCTTTATGTTAAGTAGTAGAATAAAACATAGTATAAGGATGATGTAAGAGACATATTGTCATATGTTTCCCAAAAAAGTTACACTGTCAACATTTTAAATAACTTCAATAAACAAAAACTTTCAGAAATAAGGGGTAAATAAGGGGTAAAACAATTTTAGCAATAAAAAAGCGTTGATTTCTCAACGTTAATTTCAATATGGTGGAGCATAGCGGGATCGAACCGCTGACCTCCA
>OJAW01001923.1_pt1 | contig 11136 bp, 8 predicted proteins | sample 1589151 | NCBI WGS metagenome assembly OJAW01 (sample SAMN03283290) | human gut metagenome | biome: human-associated habitat; material: feces | host: Homo sapiens | place: Peru | collected 2012 | reverse complement strand
CATTTTCCTGAAGTCTGCAATGGTTATATTCCAATAAACATTGGTAGAAATATCCGTCACCCTGATAGAATCCAATTATTGTTCTTTCTTGAAAAGGTCTTATGATAAACGAGCTTTCATCATCTAATGTCAGGTACAATGTCTTATCCGTTTTGTTTTTCACAATCATATTTATCTCCGGATAACACGAGAATGCCAACAACAAAACAGCTAAACAAATCGCCAAGCATATTCTTATTCCATTCATGACTAAAATCCGTAAGTTCCAAATATCGTATCTATTTTGTTTGCCTCTGTCGGATATAACCGCTTCATCTTCGATTTCAATTCATCATGAGATCTCACTTCATTAGTGAGGCAATCAAATATCTGTCTTTTGCTCAAAACTCCCTGAGTCATAATATCTGAGAGAATTCTCCAATTAAACCAAAATACAACTTTACTCTTCATATCCTTATTGTATTTCTCATTTGCCAAAACATTACCCATGGCGTATCCCCACATCTCACCGACTCCACAAACCCCTGAATTATAATCACCAACATCACCATACGCCCCATACGTCATTATATAGCTTATGTACAATGCCCAATACTCACTACCGACTTGTCTGAAATGACTTGCATGAGCAAGTTCGTGGCAGGTTGTCTTATAAATAGATAATGACTTTTCTGTATTTCCTCCTACGACTATATCCGGTCCTACAAGTTTCAGGATTGTATTGTTTATCACTGTTGCCGGCAAACCATAAACAATATTGACAAAGAAACTCAACCAGGACGAATGCGAATTTGCTCCTATCGGATGATAAACCCTTGTCAGCATAGGAGCTGCACCATTTCTTGAGAAGTTTGTCATGAATATTTTCAAATTATTCGGAGGTGTCAAAATCTTGTTCATGGTACAGATATCATAATATTCGTAAGCTGCATTATTTATCGTTGCAAGTTTCCAACTGTTTCCACTCGGTGCAATATCTTTGCTATATCCACTTTTGCCATGAAATCCAAAACGGCTATAAGCGGTTAACACAGGATACCGTATATTGAAACTCTTGGAGTTTGAATACTTGATTTTATAATACACTTTTGTATGAAACTTCTTATTCATCTCATACCGTCCATTTTCCCCAATTCGGGCATATCCCCATTTTACAATATTGTGACAGATAGCTTGTGCGCATTTCACAGGGACATAATAACCTAAATCAGTATCATAAACCCTATACGTGCCTTTTGGTTTCTTTCCACGAAACCAACCTTTTGCTCCTTGATCTTCGGAATCTGCAAAGATTTTATCCAATCCGAGTAATTTGAACGACATTTGTTCCAATTTATCATCATCACTTATGATATTCTCATTATCATCACGAGAAATATAGCAACTATCCAAAATCTCGTACCTTATATTCGGATTGAATTGATAGCCCGCAGGTACTGTGGTGTACAACCATGTGTAACTATCCTCCGGAATAGATGGATCATGATAATACTCTCCCTCTTGAACAATTTCATAATCCAAAGGATAATCAAACAAAACCATTGATGTATCCTCACTCAGTGCATTATATTGTGCTGTATCCGTAGGCAAAAACCTAACATAAAGATCCGTCGTACGAATATTTATGTTTCCGATGTTTTCTCCGGAATTTTTAAGTTCGGAATATGCCGCAAGCATATTTCTAACCGAATATGGATTAGGGTACTGTTTACCTAAAACAATAACCTCCGAATCGGAGGAAGCATTTTTACGTTGGAATAAATCATTATTCTCTCCTTCGAAATCATGCTCGTTACAAGCCGTAAATGCCAACATGACAAATACTACCGAAGCTGCCTTCTTGAAAATTTGCTTCATTTTCCCGTGTTTTCGTTCTTGAATATATTGCTGTTTTGTCAGACACTGCAAATGTACGATATATTTCCCGGATAATCGTGCTTTATTCTTTTTTTTGAGAGAAACAACGTTGAACAAGCCTATTTTTCTAATGATGAAGTAAGAATGTGAAAGGCGTAAGTCGTGGAATTTTTTCTGTGTTTTGGGGTAATTTTCGGGCAAAAGGGCTTTTTCGGAAAATGAAAAGAAGACATCTGATGAAAAAAACGCTGTCTTTTCAGGGGAAGAAGGCAGTCTTTTTGCTCTAAATACGAAATATTATCACTATCAAAACGCCGTTTTCTCGAAATAAGACGGCGTCTTACGATTCCAAAACGGCGTTTTATTTTCGTCAATCTCAAAAGAATTTTACAAACAACTAAAAACCAGCATATTGATAAACTCTCAAATACTCGCAAAAATTCAGCCTGATTGCCTCTTCTCAATTCTTTCGCAAGCTATGAAGTTAATGAATTTGAAAATTCTTAATTCTGAACTATTCCAAGAATGTCGAAATACCAACAAATGCAAAAAAAGAAAATCCCATGAAGCTCTAATCATTCACAGCTTATCATGGAATTTTCTTTACTCACACAAACACAATTCAATATCTCTGAGAGACTTTCTTCCAATCCACCACTTTCCAGAAGCTTTCCACATAATCTGCTCTGCGGTTTTGCTTATCAAGATAATAAGCATGTTCCCAGACATCGCAAACCAAAAGAGGGGTTTTGTTTTCTCTTATCGGATTACCTGCATTCGGGCTTGAAATTATCTCCAACTTACCCGCTTCATCTTTAACCAACCAAACCCAACCGCTGCCAAACAAACCCAAAGCGGAAAGGGTGAATTGCTTTTTGAACTCGTCAAAACCGCCAAACTTCTTGTCCATCGCATGAAGCAAGCCGGAGGAAGGCTCTTTCGTTCCCTCCGGAGAGAGGCAATTCCAATAGAAATCATGGTTCCAAGCCTGTGCTGCATTATTGTAAATACTGCCTTCGGAATTCTTTATGATTTCTTCCGGCGTCATTGTCTCGAACTTAGTACCTGCAATAAGTTTGTTCAGGTTATCGATATATGCACGATGGTGCTTACCATGGTGAAACTCCATAGTCAATCTGCCTATGTGCGGCTCCAATGCCTCCATGGAGTAAGGCAATTGTGTCAATTCCATTCTTTTCATATTATATATGTTTTACGTTTACGCCTTATAAACACACAAAACAGAAGATATGTTCACTGCCAAATAGCAGCTGAAAATGAGATTTAACGCTGCAAGTGCTTGCCATTCCAAAATAAAGTGCTAATTTTGGGGGCTGAAAAGAACAAGTAAATTATTCATCAAAAACAGACGACAATGGCAATAAAAGGAGCAATTGTAGTTGATATTGAGCGTTGCAAGGGATGCGGAGTTTGTGCTTCGGTATGCCCTAAGCAGGTAATCGCCTTATCAGCAAATGTAAATGGTAAAGGTTACAACTACGCCGAACAGATTAAAGATGATTGCATCGGCTGTGCAAGCTGCGGAATGGTTTGTCCCGACGGAGTTATAACGGTTTACAAGGCTAAATTATAAACGACTAAACTTTAAGGAAATGGCAAAGGAATTGAAATTGATGAAAGGTAACGAAGCGATTGCCGAGGCAGCAATCCGCTCCGGTTGCGACGGCTATTTCGGATACCCTATAACTCCGCAGTCAGAGGTTATGGAACACCTTATGGCAGAAATGCCTTGGGAGAAAACCGGAATGGTAGTGTTACAGGCAGAAAGTGAGATGGCCTCAATCAATATGGTATATGGAGGTGCAGCCACAGGAAAGAAAGTCATGACATCTTCCTCTTCACCCGGAATGAGTTTGATGCAGGAAGGCTTGACATACCTTGCAGGTGCCGAATTGCCTTGCTTGGTTGTTAACGTTGTTCGTGGAGGTCCGGGATTGGGAACAATCCAACCATCGCAAGCCGACTATAACCAAGCCACAAAAGGCGGCGGACACGGAGACTACCAAATGTACGTATTGGCTCCCGCAACAGTTCAAGAAATGTACGACTTCGTATTCGATGCATGGGATATAGCATTCAAATATCGTACTCCGGTAATGATACTTTCCGATGGAGCAATCGGACAAGCAATGGAGAAATTGTATGTAGGTGACCATGTTCCTCGTTGGACAAAAGAAGAAATCGCAGCCAAAGCACCATGGGCAGCATTCGGGAAGCCTGCAACAAGAGGACACAACATAGTAACCTCCTTGGAACTTGACTCCGTAAAACAAGAACAATTCAACCACAAACTTCAAGCCAAGTATCGTGAAATGGAAAAGAACGATACAAGATATGAAGAAATCATGTGCAAAGATGCCGATTACATCATCGTAGCATACGGTTCAAGTGCCAGAATTTCGCACAAGGCTCTTCAACTTGCAAGAGAAAAAGGCATAAAGGTAGGATTGTTAAGACCAATCACCCTCTTCCCATTCCCAAGCGAACCAATCAAGAAATTGGCTCAAAGAGTAAAGGGCATACTCACTGTTGAGATGTCCGCAGGTCAAATGGTGAAAGATGTACAGTTGGCATCCGAGTTCAAATGTCCGGTAAAATACTTCGGACGTTACGGAGGAATAATCCCGACACCTCAAGAAGTGTTGGCAGCATTGGAAAACGATATAATTAAAGGCTAAGATTATGTTTAACGAAGAGATAATAAAACCCGAAAACCTTGTTTACAAGAAAACAAGCGTTATGACAGATGCAATTATGCACTATTGCCCCGGCTGTCCGCACGGAACAATACATAGAATAATTGCAGAAGTAATAGACGAAATGGGAATCCAAGATCAAACAATAGGTATTGCCCCTGTGGGTTGCTCCGTATTGGCATATAACTATTTCGATGTGGATTTCGTTGAAGCGGCTCACGGAAGAGCTCCCGCATTGGCTACCGCAATACAAAGACTTCACCCTGATATGCACACATTCACATATCAAGGAGACGGAGACCTTGCAGCGATAGGAACAGGCGAAACAATCCACGCTTGTAACAGAGGAGAGAACATAGTAATCTTCTTTGTCAACAACGCAATCTACGGTATGACCGGAGGACAAATGGCACCTACCACTTTGTTAGGCATGAAAACGGCAACCACTCCTTACGGACGTAGAGTGGATTTGAACGGTTATCCTTTGCAAATAACCGAACTTGTGGCACAGTTGCCGGGTACATACTACGTAACCCGTCAATCCGCTTCCACACCGGCAGCCGTGAAGAAAGCAAAAGAAGCCGTAAGAAAAGCTTTCGAGAACCAATCAAACAAGAAAGGAACTTCTTTCGTAGAATTCGTTTCCACATGCAACTCCGGTTGGAAAATGACCCCTGTTCAAGCAAACGAATGGATGAAAGAACACATGTTTGAAAAATACGTTCCCGGCGACATAAAAGTCGATGGACAATTAGTAAGATAGTAACCCATTAAAAAACACATCAAAATGACAGAGGAAATAATAATAGCAGGCTTTGGAGGACAAGGAGTTTTATCAATGGGTAAAATACTTGCTTACTCGGGAGCAATGCAAAATAAGGAAGTCAGCTGGATGCCGTCATACGGACCTGAAATGAGAGGTGGTACAGCCAATGTTTCTGTTATCATCTCCGACGAGAGAATATCCTCTCCTATTATCAGCCAATTCGATACGGCAATCATACTTAACCAACAATCTTTGGATAAGTTCGAGCAATCGGTAAAACCCGGCGGAGTATTGTTGTACGACCCTAACGGAATCGTTCACCCTCCTACAAGAAAGGATATAAACATTTACAAGGTTGCTGCAACAGAAAAAAGTGCAGAACTCGGAATGTCGAAAGTTTTCAATATGATAGTATTGGGAGCATTCCTTCAAGTAAAACCGGTTGTAACCGAAGAATTTATCGAAAAAGGTTTACAAAAATCCTTGCCTGAAAGACATCATAAATTGATACCTGCAAACCTTGAAGCAGTTCAAACAGGCAAAAAACTCGTTGAAACCGTGCAAACGATCTAAACATGTAATAACTCTCATAATGAAAGACAGGAAGCAAACAAACTTCCTGTCTTTTTCTTTTATCAAGCAGTTAAAAACTCGAACTGCTCCCGCTTTGACACAGTCTCCCGCAATCAATCATGCAACAAAGCAAAAACATAACTTGAAAAGCATTCTGCCAAACTCTTTCGGCGTTTTAATTTTACGAAACGCCGTTCCGGCAAAATAAAAAGGCGTTTCAGTAAAGCCGAAAAGGCGAAATTCTTTCGCCTGATTTTTCTTGCGTTCTTCCCCTCCGGAAGACCTCTTCTCCTATCTATAAATCGAAGTTTTTTTTCGAGAGGGAACAAGGCGAAAATTCTACCTCGAAATTACGATTTCACCGCTTGAAAAAGGGTAAAACAAGGGGAAGAAAGCGGAAAATTTCCCACACGAAAATGTTAAAAGTAAATTGTGAATAAAAATTTATCTTTCATAGCCTCACAAAGCCCACAAGAAAGAAATTGTAAAGCCAATAAAAATTCAGACCTTAATTTTACCCCCCCAATAAATTAACATGACAATAAATACAAAGACTTATCGCAAGCGAGCAGGCACGTTAACATTTAGAGATTGAGCGATTTGGCTTGTTTGAATTTCTTCTGTATCTTTGCAATTCCTTAAAAAGGGGAAATTGCATCTTGTCCGGGAAATAAATTACAAGTATATAAATTCAAATTCGAAGAAAACATGAAGAAAACCTTAGTATCAGCAGCCTCTATGTTGCTTATTTGCGGAGGGCTTTTTGCTCAACCCAAACCGCCGGCAGAGCCTACAAATGCGGCAGATAACGGCATCCGAAGGAACACCCAATCATCGGCACCTGTTGCACCGGCAACGATATTGCTTCTTTCATTGGCAGGCGGATTTGTTGGCGGAAAGATTTGTAAAAATGCTTTTTCAAGTAAAAAACAGTAAAAGACAAGGAGGAAAAGATGAAAAAATTATTTCTCAGCGTGATTGCCATGCTGTGTTGCGGTCTTGCGTGGTCGCAAACATGGGACGGCAACGGCACCGAAGCCGATCCTTATTTGATTCAAGACACCAATGACTTCAAGGCAATAGACAACGGCATATCGGGCAACTTTTATGCAGGAAAGTACTTCAAACAGACGGCTGACTTGAACTTCGGCAATATGGGTACGAAAGAGCAGTCATTTATTCGTATATTTGCAGGCAACTATAACGGAAACGGCAAAAGTATTTCTTATAACGGAACTTTTGCAGGGCAACGACACGGCTCCGCTAATAATCACCACGACCAACATAATAACGATGACGGACACGGTGATTATGGATTGTTCGGAAGAGTAACGAATGGCGGTACCATCGAAAACCTCAATGTAGATGCACAAATCGTTTTCACGGTAAAAGAAGACGCAAAGAGTGACAACATGAATGCAGGACTTCTTTGCGGACATTTGGACAATGGCACAATACGCTATTGTAATGTTACTGGAGAAGTGGCTGCTCTAATCAATGCCAGCAACGGAGGCGGAGGAGATGTGGGACTTCTCTGCGGACAGAGCGAAGGCAGAGAGGAATATTGTTCCGGTGCAGGTACTGTTACCGGACATGGCTGGGTAGGCGGACTTATAGGAGCCCAACACAAAGGCAGCATCTATGCCTGTTCTTTTGAAGGCTCGGTAACAGCCGTAACTCCGGCAGGAAATTCCTGTGATGACAATCATGTAACAAACGGTTACGGTAGTTTTGCAGGAGGCATTGTAGGCATGACCGGATACACTAAAAACCAGCAAGGTCAAACGGTACACGTCGATGTTTCTTTCTGTGTTGCAAAAGCCGATGTTTCTGCCGGCTGTGTGGCTTCGGGAGTGGCTTCTCTTGCAAAAGGAGGAAACAGCGCAACGGTAACGCACTGCATAGGAAGCGGCACGGTGAACGGCTCAATAATTACAGAAGATGTAACCAATTCTACCGATAGTAGCAGTAATTATACCACCAATGGAAAAACAGAAGAGGAAATACAGCAGATAATAAACACCCTTAACGATAGCGCCGCCGCTACCGGCGGAGGCTTGGCGTTCGGTTATTCCAACGGCAATATAATAATCTATCCTAATGGCAAGCCGGAAGAACCTTGTCCCGTGCCGACCAATCTTGTTGTTGAGGTAACGGAAAGCGGAGTAAATGCACATTGGGAAGGTTCTGCAAACGAGTACGACATCCGCCTCACAGGAGGCGATCTCACAAGTGAGCAAACTACCACAGTAACGAATGCCTCTTGGTCAAAGCCTTCATTGCCGGCAAGCGTAAATGAGTATGTCTTTTCGGTCAGAGCCAAATGTCCGGACAAAACAAAGCCAGAGAATCAGCAATCCGATTGGGTTTCTTCCTCATTCACCATTGCCTGCCCTGAGGTAAGCAATCTGCAAATGCAAGAGAAAACCTCCAATTCACTAACAATCATATGGGAAGCAACGACAAACGACTTGAAACTCACCATTAAGAAAGGGGAAGAAGAGGTTAGTTCAACAACAGGACTTAGCTCTCCATATACAATAACAGGCTTGGACGCCAATACGGCATACACAATTTCTCTATCTGCAAAATGTGGCGAAAATTACGTCAACACTCAACAGATAACGCTTACAACAAACAAGCCGTCCGTACCGCAGAACCTTAAAGCCGCACCATACTATGATGGAACAGAAAATAAGGGTAAGGTTACAATACAATGGGACGCAGTTGCGGAAGCCGGTGAATACGAATACGAATTAAGCGGCAGCAAGAAAAACCTTGATGAAACACTTACTCCTATTCCTCCGGAAACGGCGACCATCACAAACACCTCTTTTACTAAAGATCCTTATGACTTGGGTGCGTATAACATTAAGGTTCGTTCCAAACAAGGCGGAGCCTATTCGGATTGGAGCAATACTTTGAGTTTTGTTATCTCCAACCCTCTCGCACCTAAGAATCCGAAAACTACATTTGCCGTAAATCAGGACAACAGCAAGAAAGACGTTACCGTCTCATGGGAAGCAGGCAATACGGCAAAAAGGCCAAACTGGAAGATAAATGACAATATTGATGTTTCCAACAGTGCCAACCCATCCTACACTTTCTCGGCTCAAGAGCCCGGAAATCGTATGAACGTTTCCATCGTAGAGAATATAGAGGGAGGAAACAGCGATGCATTGACGTTCTCCATAGACGTACCATGTCTCGATATGGAGGCGCCGGACACAAGCAACATTACGCAAACCTCCGCAACAATAACCGGACTTGCAAGCGGTGATAAGATTTACTTGGACGGTAGTGAGAAAGCAACAGTAGCGGCAAACACTTATTCTTTCTCCGATCTTTTACCGGGAACACATTACGATGTGGAAGTAAGACGCTACTGCAATGCCACCAACGGTATTTACTCCGCTCAAAACGTAGCATTCACCACATACGCATGCTCTAAGCCTAAGAACCTTTCTTCCTCAAACATAAGTACCACTTCGGCGACAATCACATGGGAAAGGGGAAATGCGAACTTAGAAGATTTGAGCTTTGAACTTAAGCTGTTCAAAAACGGAGAACCAACAGTTGTACAAGCAATAAACAATATCAACGGAACAACATATACATTCAACACCCTTCTCCCCGGAACAAGCTATACGGTAAGTATAGCCGAGAAATGCCAAGACGGTTACGGCGATCCGGTAAACCATACTTTCACCACAAAAGCCGGAAGCTTTGTTGCCGTAAACACCGGACAATGGAGTAGCACCTCAACTTGGAAAAACGGTCAGATCCCGACCGGTAACGAAGCAAACATAATCATAAATCCGGAGGTTAATGTAACTCTTGGTTCAGGCACTTTGAAACTGACAGATACTTATACCTTGACAAACAACGGTACATTGACGTTGACCGCATCTTCTCAAATCATCAATCTTTCGGAGAACAACGACTTGGGTAAGGTAAATCTTCCTGCAGCCGGTGAGCAAAATCACTGGTCTCTCATAGGAGCGCCTTTTGCAAACCAATATAAGTTGGAAGCAATAGAGCCTGTACCTAATTCGGATGTGGCAGTGGCATTGTATAATTACGAAAACGGAGGCTGGAGTGCCGATTGGGCTACCGTTACAAACACTGTGCAGCCAGGGGAAGCATTCTTCGCATGGTCTTTCTACAGCGGAAACATCACTTTCTCCACAAAATTGGAAAGCAGCACGGAAACAGGCTATCTTCTTAACAACGGAGACGTTACCGTCTCCAAAAACATAGTTCACAGCGAGAATGGCAACTGGCTTCCGCTTGCAAACCCTTATCCTGCCGTATTAAGTGCAAAGAAGTTCACAGCAGGAATAAGCGACTTACAGGGAAAAGGAGTATATCTTTATAACACCAATACCGGTATATTTGACCCTAAAGACTTAGATTCTTCAGATGCCGAAATAGGATTATGCACCGGCTTTTTCATCAACTTCACTTCTGCAGGAGATAAGAGCGTAACCTTTAAGAAGGAGCATTTGAAAGATTGGCCTACGGCTACTGCGAAGAGTTGCTGCAAGAGCAGCTCGAGAGAAGTGGTGGAAATAGATTTGGAGCATAATTACATAAACGTTCCTCTCTACTTTGTACACAATCTCGAAGCAGAGCAAGGCTACGACATTTGGGACGCAAACAAACTGTTCTCAACCTCGGGCATTCCGGAACCATACTTCGTAACAGAGGGTGTAAACTTGGTGAAAGAAGAAGTTAAGGAACTGCCGTACTATGCAACATTAAACATACGCAGCGAGAAAGACACCGTGGTAACTCTTATCGCCAAGACTATACCGGAGGGATATGCCGTAAGTCTGATAGACGGTGAGCAAGAAACCGACCTGAACGAGGGAGGACGTTACCCTATCGAAATAACAACAGGCGAAAATGCCGATCGTTTCAAACTCTTGGTAAGAAAGAACGTAGGTTTGGAAGAAGTTGCAAGCACCGATATCAAGATCAGCAATAATAACCGCCACATCACCATAACGGCACAAGACAAAGTGAAAGTCTCTGTGTATAACGCTTTGGGACAAAAAGTCTATGAGACCGCCAAGAGCATTTTTACCTTGGAGGGTGTAGCGGCAGGAGCGTATGTGATAAAAGTACAAAGCGGCAATGCCGTACAATCGCAGAAAGTAATTATCCGATAGATTTTTTCATAATCTAAATATTGATAAATTATGCCGGCCTCGCAGGTGT
>OJAW01001922.1_pt1 | contig 11137 bp, 12 predicted proteins | sample 1589151 | NCBI WGS metagenome assembly OJAW01 (sample SAMN03283290) | human gut metagenome | biome: human-associated habitat; material: feces | host: Homo sapiens | place: Peru | collected 2012 | reverse complement strand
ACTCGCCCCATAACTTATCTGTAGCTTTTGTAGGACCTGCTAAGAATGACTCATCACCATCATAAGGTGTGTAATTGTGCTGAATGAAGTCTCTAACGTTAACGTCATCAACCCAATGAGAGCCGGTAAAACCGCGCCACTGTTCTTTCATGATTACTCCTAATTAAGTTCAAACAGATTTTTTTATCTGTCGTAAACGTTTCTGTTCTTTTTTAACTGAAACATAATCGCTTTTTCAAGCATGATGATTATATAGATAAGATCCTTTTTTTCCTAGTGAACGGATGTAATGTTTTTGCAAAAAAATACCGATTTAATTCAGAAATGGCTTTATTACAAGGAGTTAGAAAGAATTTAAATAATTATGATTATTAAACTTAGTTAATTAACCAAGTAAACTCTTGAAGCAATCCTAGTTATAAAGATTTTTTTACAAAGGTTAATTAACCTCAAATTTTTGTAAATTTTAAATTATAAAATTCATGTTTAAACCTAAATTCAAAATTCACGTGGCTATTTTTGTGATCTTTATAAACTATCGTAACGTTATTTAAATTGAGTACCTAACGTTTTTAAATGAACTATATTATTATGCTCAAGACGGAACAAGTTCTGGTTATTGTTATGTATATAGCACAACTGTAACTGGTAATTGTGATTATACAAAAAGAGGTATACAATCAGGTTATAGAGGGATGATAGCAAATGTAACATGGTATTTAGGTGGATATTCAAGTACAAGTGCAACAACTGAAGCTTTCTATGGATATGAAAGAGGAACTACTGTATATAATGGAAGACCAACAAGTACAACAGGATATATAGGACTAATGTATCCGAGTGATTATGGATATAGTGTATTAGCAAGTAGTTGTGCAAGAACAACAAATTTAGATTCTTATGACACATCAACCTGTGCAGGAGCAAGTTGGTTATATGGAAAAGGAATTGAATGGACATTAACGCTTTCTTCTTCGAACCCCAATAATGTGTTCACTTTGTTCTACTACGGCTACCTCAACAACAACCTCTACGACAACTACACGAACAAGGGCTACAGCTCTCGTCCAGTCTTATATCTAGATACTTCTGTATATAAAATAGATGGTGATGGTAGCTTAGAAAATCCATATATTGTTGGAATGTGATGATTTTGTTTAGCGTGGATGGCGGGAGTATTCGCCCCATGCCGTCAATGTATTACTATAGAAAGGATAGTGAAAGAATATGTTTATACAAAAGTTCGTGCCGGGGTGGTACCTAAGGATACTCAGAAATATATTATAATAACTTAATCGAGTGGAAAGTTTTTTGAAGTATATGGTTATGATGCTTTTATACTTAGTTATTTGTTTAACTATAAAGTTTTACAAAATGGTAAAACATATAAATGTGGTTTTCCAGATAGTTCAATTACTAAAATCACAAATAAGTTAAGTGATTTAAAAATATCATATCAAATTATATATCGAGGAGAAATTCTCATGTTAAAGGTTTTAAAAAAATTAATCAATATTTTAAATATAAATTAATAGCACTACAAAAAAATTGATATAAAAAAAGAATGGATACTTTAGTAGAAAAAGTTAAATCTTTAAATGAATAACAAGCTAAAAAAGTAATGTTGAAGTTAGAAAAATGTTTAGAATAAATAATAATGAATTAAAAATACTTCAAAAATATAAAACTTTTCTAATGAATTTGGATAATTCATTAGAAAATATTCCTAGAAAAGATATATATTTTAAAGATAGAATTAAAAATATTTCCTTAGATGTGTTAAAAGATATATTATTATGTTCTTATGATTTTATATTAGACAGATTACTTTTGAAGAAATATATAAGTGAAAAGAACTTATATAAACTTACTACAGAATTAGTTGAAATAAATAAAATGGTTAAAATAATAATGAAAGTAAACTTGTTTGATTTACTTCTTATATATGAAACTGAAGTAAAGAAAAATGTTAGAAATAAAAAGAAAATATTAGATTTTGAAAAACATAAAATTGTGTATTTAGTTGATATTAAAAATGTGTTAGAAAATAATTTATATAATGGTGGAAGATATTATATATTCTTAGTATTTGAACCTAAAGTAAGATTAATAATGGCACAAGGGATTTATGATAAAATAATAAATCATTATATAACTAGGTATATATTAATACCAAAATTAGAAAAATATTTAAATAATAGAAATTGTGCTACTAGAAAAGGAATGGGTACTAGTTATGCTATAAAACTATTAAAAAATGATATTGAAAGTTTTAAAAAATATAATAAATTCTATTTTTTTAAATTAGACATTAGTAAATATTTTTATAGTTTAGACCATGGGGTAATTATTTCAATTATTAAACAAGATTTAAATCAAAATGAATTAAATCTTGTTAAGATAATACTTGATAGTACAAATAAAGAATATATTAATAAAAAAATAGAATATTTAGAAAATGAATATAATGTTATATTATCAAAATATGAATATGGAAAAGGGGTGGCCATTGGTAATTTATCTAGTCAATTTTTAGCAATATTATATTTAAGTAAATTACAACATTATATTACTAATAATTTACATATTAAATTTATTAATTATATGGATGATTATATTTTAATTCATAATTCTAAAGAATACTTAAAAGATTCTTTAGAATTAATAGAAAATAAAATTAATAATGAATATAAATTAAAATTAAATAATAAAAAAACAATTATTAGTAATTCTAATCAAGGAATTTCATTTTTAGGGTTTACATATAAAGTTAAAAATAAAAAAACAATTATTAAATTAAGTTCTAATACAAAGAAAAATGTAAGAAAGGGGATAAAGAGAGCAAATTATTTATATAAAAATAATATAATTAAATTTAATCAATACTTTTCAAGTATTGAATGCTTTAAAAATAATTATATATTTGCAAATAAAGATAAAGTGAAACACTCTATCGATAGATATAATGGGTAATTCTTTAGTAAAAAAGACGCCTAATTCTTCGAACAGCAATAATGTTTTTTACCTTAATAATCAAGGCTCACTCAATGCAAACGGCAACTCGAATAATGGCTACGGATCTTTTGTGAGCTCTTTATGTTAAATGTTTATTATCCTAAGGGATGTAAAAGGGCATAAAGAACATGAATTATCCAAAGGATAATATCCTTAAAAAGAAAATAGGTACGGAAAAAGTCTACGGACTTTTCCTATGAATCTATTAATTATGAAAGAAAGATATTTAGTAATAAAAAATTTATATAAAGATTATGTTATTTTAATAAAGGATAAAAATAATAAGATAAAAAATAATTAATTATTTTGGTATCAAAGATGTAAATACAATATATTTAAGTATTTTAGAAATAGAAGAAAAATATAAAAATGAAAACAACAAATATAATGAATTATATTTGAAAGTAAAAATAATAGAAATATTGGAGGTCTTATGCAAAAAAGAATTAGAATAGTAAGTGTTGGAATAGTATTAGTAATATTATTAATTGGAATTATTGTAATGAACAATAATTCCAATAATAAATATTCATTTACACAGGATGGAATAAAATATGCTTTAACTTTAGATGGAAATAAAGTTACCTCATTTCCATCTAAAGGAATGTATAAAGCACAAGTAACATGTGCTGGTGCAGATGGAAGATGGTTATATGATGATTGGAAACTAGCTATAGAAAATATAACTAGTGATGATGTTATTTGTGATATTAAATTTGAAACAATTTCAAAAATTAATTTAAATGATTATATAATTAGTTTAACTGGGGCTGCACAAGGAACTGGGCAAGTGGTCAATGAAAATGGCTATAGATATGAAGGAAAGAATCCAAATAACTATATATGGTTTAATAATGAACATTGGAGAATAATCGGAGTATTTGATAGTGCATCACATGGACAAAGTGGAAAGAACTTGGTTAAAATAATACGTGCTGATGTGTTGGATGGATTTGCGTGGCATAAGTCAAATACCAATGATTGGACAGCAGCAAGTTTAAAATCACTTTTAAATGGAGCATACTATAATGCACAAGATGGGACAAGGTCAGGATATTGTTATGGATATAGTACAATTGCTACAGCCAATTGTGATTATACTAAAAGAGGTATACAATCAGGCTATAGAGAAATGATAGCAAATGTAACATGGTACCTAGGAGGCTCTTCAAGTGAAAGTGCAACAACTGAAGCTTTCTATGGATACGAAAGAGGAACAACAGTATATAGTGGAAGACCAACAACCACAACAGGATATATAGGATTAATGTATCCAAGTGATTATGGATATAGTGTATTATCAAGTAGTTGTGCAAGAACAACAAATTTAGGTTCTTATGGTACTGCAGTATGTGCAGGACAAAGTTGGTTATGTGGAAAAGGAGCTGTATGGACATTGACGCCTCGTTCTTCGAACAGCACGATTGTGTTCCGTTTGAACGACTATGGCCGCCTCGACTACAACAGCGCGAGCAATGGCTACGGCTTTCGTCCAGTCTTGTATCTAAATGCTTCAGTGTATAAAATAGATGGTGATGGTAGTTTAGAAAATCCGTATATTGTGGGAATGTGATGGTTTTGTTTAGCGTGGATGGCGGGTGTGTCCGCCCCACGCGGGGGTGATAACTTTCGGTGTGAAAGTTATTTTTTTGTTGTTAAAAAGATAGACAAGTAATTAATAATTTGATAAAATAAAGTAGTACGAAAAAGTTGTATAGAATGGAAGTGCTCGTTATGGCTAAAATTATATCACTTGTTAATCAAAAGGGTGGAGTTGGTAAAACTACCACTAGTATAAACTTGAGTGCTGCATTAGGAAAAATGGGTAAACGTGTACTATTAATTGATATGGACCCACAAAGTAATGCCACTACTGGGCTAGGTTTAAATAGTAATGATTTTAAGAATGATATATATGAACTTATTACTGGAAAATGTGAAGTAAAGAAAACTATTAAGAAGACTAAGTTTCATAATTTAAGTATTATTCCCTCTACAATTAATTTAGCTGGTGTAGATGTAGAATTTGTTAAGAAAATGCTTGAAGATAAAGAATTTAGTCAAAATATGCAATTAAAATTAAGACTTGATGAAATAAGAGATAATTATGATTATATAATAATAGATTGTCAACCATCTTTAGGTTTAGGTACTATGAATGCATTAGTTGCTAGTGATAGTGTAATAATACCTGTTCAATGTGAATTTTTTGCTTTGGAAGGAATTACACAATTATTAAATAGTATAATAATGGTTCAAGGAAGTATGAATCCTGGGTTAAGAATTGAAGGAGTTCTTTTAACTATGTTAGATGGTAGAACAAATATAGGGCTTGAAGTAATTGAAGAAATAAGAAAATACTTTAAAGATAAAGTATTTAATACAATAATACCTAGATTAGTAAGATTAGTAGAAGCACCTAGTCATGGAAAACCTATCAATGAATATGATCCATTAAGTAGAGCTACGGAAGCTTATGCTAATTTAGCAAAGGAAGTGGTAAGTAGAGATGGAAACTAAGAAAAAAGCACTAGGTAAAGGACTAGAACAATTATTTTCTAATAATGTAATAGACTTTGATAATTTTGAAGATACTGTTATTGAAGAAAATAAAAAGGATGTAACTGAAATAAGTTTGGATGAAATAAGAAGTAATCCATATCAACCAAGAAAGACATTTGATACTGCTAGTTTAAATGAACTTGCTAAAAGTATTGAAGAGTATGGGGTAGTTCAACCAATTATTGTTAAGAAAAGCATTAAAGGTTATGAACTTGTTGCGGGTGAAAGAAGAACTAAAGCTGCAAAACTAGCTGGTTTAAAAAGTATTCCTGCCATAATTAAAGATTTTGATGACCAAGAAATGATGGAAATAGCTTTAATTGAAAATATTCAAAGAGAAGATTTAAATCCAATTGATGAAGCTAGTAGTATTAGTAATATAATTAAACTACGTGGGTATACTCAAGAAGAATTTGCAAGTAAGTTTGGTAAGAGTAGGACATATGTAACTAATATGTTAGGTTTATTAAAATTACCTGAAGAAGTAAAGAAAATGGTTGAAAAAAATAGTTTAAGTATGTCTCATGCTAGAGTTTTAAGTAAGATGGATGATGATGAAAAAGTTATTGATTTAGCTAAAAAAATTATTACTGATGGAATGAGTGTTAGAGACTTAGAAAGAGTTAGTCAAGATGTAAAAGAAGAAAATATTATTAAGAGTAGTTCTAGAAGTAATAAAGGATATGACCATAAATATAGAATGTATGAAAATATAATTATGGATAGTTTAAATACTAAGGTTAGAGTTAGTAAGAAAAAGATTGAGATATATTTTGATGGGGTAAGTGAATTAGAAGAGATACTTTCGAAAATGAATGTTAAAGTTGAGGAAGAATAATGAATAAAGATTTTAATTTAAATGATGAAGTTATCATGAAGAAACAACATGCTTGTGGTACTAATTTATGGATTATTACAAGAAATGGTGCAGATGTTAAAATTAAATGTAAAAATTGTGGTAGAGAAATCATGATGGATAGATTAGAATTTATGAAAAAATTAAAAAAGGTGATTGTAAATGAAAAAACTTCGAACTAAAGAGAAAATTGGACTACATCCAGTAATGATGCTTTTAGTCTTAAGTTTTGCAACAATTATTATTAGTGGATTATTAAGACTATTTAATGTTCAATCAACATTTAATCAAATATCAAGTGTTACTGGAGACTTTCAAGTTACTACAGAAGCTGTAAATTCATTATTTAGTTTAAGAGGACTTAAATATATATTTACTAGTACTGTTAGTAATTTTGCTAACTTTTCAGTTCTTACACATTTAATTATTATACTTTTAGGTATTGGTATAATGGTTAAGAGTGGTTTTTTAAAAACAATTATTACATTAATGACTAAAAAAGCTAAGAAAACAACTGTTACCTTTGTGTTAGTGTTAATTTCGATACTTGCAAGTTTAGTTGGAGATTTATCTTATATTATATTAGTTCCTTTAGGGGCGTTATTATTCTTGTATGGCAAAAGAAATCCAATGATTGGAATTATAACAACATTTGCAAGTCTTACTTGTGGTAGTGCTTTAAGTTTATTTTTAACTAGTTATGATTCTAGTTTAATAAGTATTACTTTAGATAATGTTCATGTTATTAATAGTGGATATACTATATCAAGTTGGGGATTTTTATTTTCTAATATTATATTAATTATTATACTTGCTTTTGCTATTACAAATGTAACAGAAAATTATTTAGTTAAAAAATTACCTAAGTATGAATTTCCTGAAGAAGAAGTTGAAGAAGAATTAGTGTTAACAAGAAAACAAATGAGAGGTTTATTATTTTCATTGTTTGCTGGTTTATTTTATATGTTAATATTTATTTATAATATTATTCCAGGACTTCCTTTTTCAGGTAATTTACTTGATTATAGTCAAAGTTTATATATTGATAAATTGTTTAGTTATAATTCATTTTTTAGTAATGGATTTGTGTTTGTTGTAGCAGTATTCTTTGTAATATTAGGACTTGCTTATGGAATTGGTGCTAAAACAATAAAGAATAATAAAGAATTTGTTGATGCTTTAGGGCATTCCTTAAATGGTATTGGTAAAATACTTGTTATGATATTTGCAGCATCAACATTTATAAATATATTTAAACAATCAAATATTGGTAATGTTGTAGCTGGAGCTTTAACAAATATTATGCAAAATAGTGAATTTGCTGGGCTTCCTTTGATATTAGTTTTATTTGTTTTTGCTGGGGTTATTGCCTTATTTCAACCAACAATATTATTTAGTTATAATATTGCTAGTGGAGTTATTATTAAATTAATGAATGCAGGTATTTCTCCGGAATTCACACAACTTGTATTTAGACTTGGAAGTAGTGTTACACTAGGTCTTACACCAGTATTTGCATATTTTGTTGTTTATCTTGCATATTTAGAAAATTATAATCAAAGTAATAAACCAATAACTATTGGGGAAGCTATAAAATATCAATTACCATATGCTGCAGTTACATGTATAGTTTATTTATTATTTATAATTGTATGGTATTTAGTTAAGTTTCCAATAGGTATTGGAGCTGGCGTAGGATTGGGGGCATAAAAATGAGTTTAAAAGCAGGAATTGTAGGATTACCTAATGTTGGTAAATCAACATTGTTTAATGCAATTACAAAACAAAATATATTAGCGGCGAATTATCCATTTGCTACGATAGAACCAAATGTTGGTATTGTATTTGTTCCTGATAAGAGAGTGGATTATTTAGCTAATATGTATAAACCCAAAAGTGTTGTACCAACAACTTTTGAGTTTACTGATATTGCTGGTCTAGTAAGCGGTGCATCCCGAGGTGAAGGTCTCGGTAATAAATTTCTATCGCATATAAGGGAATGTGATGCAATATGTGAGGTTGTAAGGTGTTTTAATGATCCTAATGTTACTCATGTAACTGGTAAAGTTGATCCAATAAGTGATATTGAAGTAATAAATATTGAGTTAGTACTTGCTGATTTAGAAGTAATAAATAATAGAATTGAAAAGATAGAAAAAAAAGCAATAACTACTAAAGATAAAGAAGCTTTAGCAGAAGTTGAAGTATTAAAAAAATGTAAGGTTGCTTTAGAAGCAAATACACCACTTCGTAGAATTAGTTTTGATAAAGATGAAAAGAAATTATTAAAAAACTTTAGTTTTTTAACAATAAAACCAATTATATATGTAGCAAATGTAAATGAAGATGATGTTGCAGTTGGTGATAATGAATATTCTTTGATGGTTAAAAATTATGCGGAAGCTGAAGGGTCTGGAGTTATAGTTATGTGTTCTAAGTTAGAGGCAGATTTGGCTGGTCTTGAAGATGAAGAAAAAGAATTATTTTTACAAGAAGTGGGTATAAGAAATAGTGGTCTTGATAAATTGATATTTGCAACATATAATTTATTAGGACTAGCAACATTTTTTACTGCTGGTACAGATGAAGTAAGAGCTTGGACTTTTAAAGTAGGGATGAAAGCTCCGGAATGTGCTGGTATTATACATAGTGATTTTGAAAAAGGTTTTATTAGAGCAGAAGTAACTAGTTTTAGTGATTTAGAAGAGTACGGTGATGAAAAACTAGTTAAAGAAGCTGGAAAACTTCGTGTTGAAGGTAAAGAATATGAAATGCAAGATGGAGATATTTGTTATTTTCGATTTAATGTATAGAAAAGGAGGAATGTTTAATGGAAGATAATAAGTTATTAAGTAAATCATTTTTATGGATGTGTATTGGACTTTTAGTAACATTTGTTACTGGTTATGGCGTATCTATGAATGAAAGAATGTTAGAAAATATTTTTGCTGGAAGTGCTTTTTGGATACTTTTAGTTCTAGAGTTTATTTTAGTTATTGTGTTATCTGCAAGGGTTATGAAAATGAGCCCAACAGCTGCAAAGATATGTTTTATTCTATATGCTTTTGTTAGTGGTTTAACATTTTCAAGTATATTTGTTGCATATGAATTAACAAGTGTAATGATGGTATTCTTAGTTAGTGCCGTTATATTTGGAGTTATGGCATTTGTAGGTTTTAAAACTAATGTTGATTTATCAAAAATAGGATTTTACTTACTTATGGCTTTAATAGGTGTTATAGTTATTTCTGTAATAAATATTTTTATTGGTAATGGAACATTAGAAATAATTTTATGTATTGTTTGTTTATTATTGTTCTTAGGTATTACTGCATATGATGTTCAAAAGATTAAAGCTTTAGAAACAACTGGATTACCTGAAGATAATTTAGCTATTTATGGAGCATTAGAACTATACTTAGACTTTATAAATATATTCTTACAAATATTAGAATTATTTGCTAAAAATAAGGATTAATTATGGATACAAGTTTAAAAAGAATAATTGCTTTTGTAATTGATATAGTTATTGTTTCTTTAGTAGTTAGTTTAATTAATTTACTTCCTTTGGACCCATACAAAGATAAATATAAAGATGCTTATGAAAAATATAATGAAGTTGTACAAAAAAGCACTGAAGATGAAAAAAATGATTATAAAGATGAAATAATAGAATTAAATTATGAAGTTTATAAATATAGAACTTATAGTAGTATGTTTTCTGCAACAGCATTAATACTTTATTTTGGGGTTTTACCACTTGTTATGAATGGTCAAACATTAGGTAAAAAAATAATGAAGTTAAGAGTTGTTAGTAATAATGAAAAGAAACTTAACTTTTGGAAATATTTAATTAGAATTGTTATTTTAAATAATATTTGGTTAAGTTTAATAAATGTTGGAGCAGTATATGTTGTAAGTGGAGTAAAGTTTTATTATGTAACTTATGTAATAAGTATGTTATCAAGTTTAATTTATATGTTAAACTTAATAATGGTTATGTTTAGAAAAGATAATCGTGGTCTTCATGATATGGTAGCTGGTACTAAAGTTATTCTAGTAAGTAATGATGTTGTAATAGAAAGTGTTGAAGAAGTAAAGAAAGATAGTATTAAAGAAAAAGCTGAGAAAGTAAGTAAGAAAAAGAGTTCCAAGTAAAGGAACTTTTTTTGTTGACATAAATTTTTTGCTATGGTAGAATATATTTTTGTAAAGGGATAGCTTATGTATAAATTTGAATATAGAAAGGAGGACTTTTTGAGTTTTAGTAAACTAAGACAAATGTCATTTGAGAAAATTGAGAATTTACTTGATTATTTATCAGATGGTGAAGAAGAACTAGAAGAAGTAATTTTTAGAAAAGATAGAATTTTAGTTCGAACAAGTAAAAAAGTATATTTACTTGAAAATTTAGTTGATGATTCTTACTATAATAATGCTTATGGTGTATTGTGGGAAAGATAGTTTTTACTTTTATACTTAAATTTAATTAAATTTAAGTATAAAAGTACTGTTGAAATATGACTTTTGTGCACATTTTTCTTGTATTTTACTCATATATTTGTTATAATACTTGCGAGTAAAAGAAATTACTCCTTGCTTCTAAGGAAGCCGAGAAGACCGTGAGGAGGTGAATATTGATGACTAAGTATGAAATTATGTTTATAGTTAAATCAACATTAGATGAAGAAACTATTAAAAAGA
>OJAW01001921.1_pt1 | contig 11148 bp, 14 predicted proteins | sample 1589151 | NCBI WGS metagenome assembly OJAW01 (sample SAMN03283290) | human gut metagenome | biome: human-associated habitat; material: feces | host: Homo sapiens | place: Peru | collected 2012 | reverse complement strand
ATTCTCTTGTAAATTTAAAATAATTAGGGCTGCCCGTTTCTTTTTGGACAGCCCCCATGGAGGATTGATGATAGAAAATGAAGAACTTACAGGTAAAATTATAAACGCCTGTATGGAAGTTCATAATGAACTTGGAAATGGTTTTCTAGAACCAGTATATCAAGAAGCACTAGAAGAGGAATTTAAGATTCAGGGCATCCCTTATGTGCGAGAAAAACTTTTACCTGTTATGTATAAAGGAAAACAATTAAAAAAAGAATATTATGCTGATTTTGTATGCTATGATGACATCATCGTAGAACTAAAAGCTGTAAGTGTTCTTTCAAAACCTCATAAAGCTCAGGTTTTGAATTACTTAAATGCAGCAAACAAAGAAATCGGTTTGCTTATAAACTTTGGTGAAACAAAACTAAAATGGGAACGACTTACCAAATTTAAAAGTCAGGAAAACCGTTAGATTTTCCGAATCCGTGTGGCAATATAAAGGAATGAAAATGGAAGAGTGGAAAGAATATAAGTTGGGGGATATTTGTAAAAGTAATATATACTCATACTCTGAAAAAGATAACTGGGCTTTTGTTAATTATCTTGATACTGGAAACATTACAGAAAACAAAATCTCTGATATACAATTTATAGATTTATCTTCTGAATCTTTACCTAGTCGAGCAAGAAGAAAAGTTCAAATTAATGACATTATTTATTCAACAGTTCGTCCTAATCAGAAACATTTTGGAATTATAAAAAATCAACCTGAAAATTTCCTGGTATCAACAGGTTTCGCAGTATTACATATTAACAAAACAATTGCAGATCCAAATTTTGTTTTTTACAATTTGATTCAGAATGAAAATACAGAAACTCTACATGCAATTGCAGAACAAACTACTTCAGCCTATCCTGCAATAAAACCATCTGATATCGAAAATCTATCAATAAAAGTTCCCCCTCTCCCCACCCAGCAAAAAATCGCCGACATCCTCTCATCCCTCGACGACAAAATCGAACTGAACAACAAAATAAACACCAACCTCGAACAGCAAGCTAGGGCCCTCTTCAAAAACTGGTTTGTAGACTTCGCACCATTTGGCGGTAAGATGCCCGAGGAGTGGAAAGTTGGAAAATTGTCAGATATTGCAGATTATTTAAATGGATTAGCAATGCAAAAATTCCGTCCCCTAGAAGATGAAGAAGGTTTACCAGTTTTAAAGATTAAGGAACTTCGCCAAGGCTGTTATGATGAAATCTCCGAATTATGTTCACCGTCAAAAGTAAAACCAGAATACATCATACATGATGGAGATGTTATTTTTTCGTGGTCAGGAAGCCTTTTAGTTGACATTTGGTGTGGTGGAACTTGCGGTCTAAACCAACACCTTTTCAAAGTTACATCACAAACTTATGAAAAATGGTTTTATTACCTTTGGACAAAACATCATCTGGACAACTTCATTTTCCTCGCTGCCGACAAAGCTACAACAATGGGACATATAAAGAGAGAAGAACTAGATAAAGCAGAGGTTGTTATTCCGGATGATAAAACTTATCAAAATCTAACTTCCGTGATAAAACCATTTATAGATGAAATAATAAATAATCGTATTGAAAATCGAAAACTATCTCAAATTAGGGATGGGTTATTACCAAAGTTGATGAATGGAGAGATTGAGGTATAAATATATGAAAATATCAACAAAATTTGTAACTGGCCCAATAGAAAATCTTGTTCATCCGGAACTTGGTATATATTTACCCTCATTTGAAGAAGAAAAAGAAATAATAGTTACATTCCAGAAACTGGCATTACAAAGAAAGAATATGAAGTATTCTTTTTCTTGTTTACAAACTCAATTATTCGAAGCTATGCTTAGAGAGCAACAATTTCTCAAGGTGTTGAAAGATAATCCTATTGCTGAATTTCCTGAAAATCGTCAAAACATGTTTCTTGAAAAGGCTTCTTTACCACTATATGCAATGAGAGAAATAGCAAACGGTATGGGGTTTCGGTTTATGGACTATAATCTTGCATTGATGCAAGCAATCGGTAATGTTTCAAATGGTGTAGATGATCTTTCTTCAGAAGGTATTATGCATGAATTGGATTATTTTGGGGCCTTATCTGATGTAACACCTCCTAATAAACAAGTCTTTTTATGTAGTCTTTGTGATTTAGTCGGAACAGGAGACATTCTCACAAAAGATGAAAATGAGTTTGAAGTTATTGAAGTCAAGAAAGGGAATCCTCGGGGTGCACGTATAACAAGACAAAAAGAAAAACTAAAAGCTCTTGAAGATTTCTTTAACTCAAGAAAAAAGACTTTAGAGGGACATGAGCTACAATTAATTAATTTATCATGTAGAAGAAATTATTGTTCAGAATTAAATGAGGCAATTAATACTTGTTTACAAAACTCAATTTCCAGTTTTTCTATTTCAGATTATCAACTTGTTTACTGTATAAATACAAGAGATAGTCAGAATTTGTCAGAAGAAAGAATTAATGATATTTATAAAGAAGTCGAAAAAACATTTGGGAAAAGATATATAGATTTTCTTTCTGTTAAATATATGCATAAAACAGGTTTATCTGTTCCTTTTTCAGTATTTCCAATTTCACCAAATAACCTGGCAGAAATACTTTTAGAGGGCGTTATGTTTATCAGTTTTATATCTCTTGATAGCGTCGAAAAGCATATTACCGATAAAGGTTGGAAGTTTGTAAATACAATAAAAGAAACTGCAGAAAAAGATTTATTTACATCTCCAATCTATATCGCTGTCGATAAAAATAATGTAGAGCATAATTTTACTATTCCGATAGATTATTTAATGGACTGTGGCTTGAACTTTATTGATTTGGATTGTTTGTTGGATAACAGTATCTACATTTCAAATAATTATTCAGGAGCATTTACATCATACTATGAAGATGAATATAAGATTTGGAAATAGGACAAAAAGAATATGAGGAAAATTTATTTTGATGAAGCTGGAAACTCTGGTAATAATCTGCTTGATAAAGAGCAGCCATTATTCTGCTATTTAGGTTTTGAAGATTGTGATTCTAATACGATAGAAGAGTTCTATTCATTAAAAAGAAAGTATAAATATAAAACAGATTTAGAAGTGAAAGGTGCATCTCTTTCAAAGAGCGTAACAGGTCAAAAATTTTTGATAGAATTATGGGAAAAATTTGGAACCCATGTCAAATTTGTTATGCATGATAAAAAATTTGCATTAGCATGTAAAATGTTTGAATATGTTTTTGAGCCTGTTTTTTGTGATGTCAATACATTATTTTATCAAATAAATTTTCACAAATATATAGCAATTTCTATGTATAATTTGTTTACAAATAGTAATCATTCTGCGGAACAATTATTTACAAATTTTTATGCCTTTATAAAAAACAAAGGTGACAAAAGTCTTAATAAGTATGTTACATCATGTGGAATTGTAAAAACGTCTCCTCTCTTTTATTTTTGTGAGTTTTGTAATCAGCATAAGACAGAAATAGCATCTGATATTGATTTTACAGACAAACAAGATAAATATATTTTAGATTTAACATTAACATCTTTATATAATCTATTAGGAGTTTTTTCTCATGGCAGTCCAGAATCTATGGAAGTTCATTGTGATAATTCAAAACAAATTGCAAATGAAAAAGGTTTTTGGAAGGCTTTTATAAACAATACTAATATTGTTTATGATACATATTTTAATTCAGGTGCACAGTTAACTTTTAATATTACCCAAGAACCAATCTTGGAAGATTCAAAAGAAATTATTCAATTACAAATTTCAGATTTACTTGCGTCTTCTGTATATCAAGCATATTTACATCCAGAAACTGATTTTTCGAAAACTATAAAAAAAATATCACAAACAGCATATGTTGAAGCGTATTCTGTTGCTCCTGTTGAATTGGAATTTACCTTTGATGAATTTGAAATTAAGCAGTTTAATAAGATAATTAAGTTGTTAGCTTCGGAAAATAGTAAAGTAAAAAAAATCGAAAAACTTGCAGAAATATCAAGCGAAGTAAAATATTATCAGATAATACGAAGCAGATATTTTATTGATTTTATAAAAAGCTTTAAGCTCCATAAATAGGATTTATTATGAATGAATTAATCGAAGATTTTAAAAAATATGAAAAAAGAAAGGCAAAATACATAACGTTTTCTCTAGATTGTAATATTCGAAGTAAAAAAACTTGTAAACAAGCAGAAAGAACTAGAATTCAATTAGAAATAATCAAAAAAATGAAAATGTTCCAGCATAAAACAATAAAATCAGATATTGTTGTTGAAATTGTTTCATATACAGGAGATAAAAGCTCTCCCGGTATAGATAAATGGGCTAAAAATATTATTGACATAATGCATAAAACTGAATATTTAAGTAATCCATCTGATGCACAATTTTTACCTTTTGTTGATGATAAACAAATTAGATATTTATATGTCTCATATCGTTATATTGAAGAAAAATCCGAAACTTTTATCAAAATAGTACCTTTTAATAGTTTCTTGAAAGATCTAGATTTAGATAACAGTATCTCAAATAACAACTTGGATAATACAGAAGAATTATATGAAAGTAATTATTCCTATAATTCTTGTTTATCTAAAGAAGCCAATGAAGCCCTAAGAAAAATGTATTTACAAAATAAGCAAGAGGTTTTTGGAAATTTAATTTCAATAAACAAAGATATTATAAGAAATTGTTTTATTTATAGTAATAGCAAGAATATTTCAGTGTTAAAAAACTTAAATAATTCAATAAAAACAATGATGAATAATATTATAAAGAGTCCTATAAAACTTTCTATACCAAGCCTGCCAACTAATACAACCGATGATACTTCAAAAATAGCAAATTATAAGAAGGTAATAGAAGAATCATTAACTGAATACTTGAATAAGTATACTTTCTTAAAAGAATTACAATGTCCTTTAATCATTTCGATTATATATGTTCCCGGAAGAAATTCTAAAGTTGAGGAAAAAGATATTGATAATATTTTACTAGACTACATTGTTCCTGTTGTAAATCAAGTGATGCATCCTCCTGTTACAATTGGAAATATACAAGAATACGAGGACTTTGACGGTATCAAAAAGAAACCTATTTTAGTAAATGATAAGTCTGGTCAAATTGTTGGATACTAAATTCTTAAACTAAAGAAGAATTTTTCAAAAACAGGATATTTAACCATAGGATTTAAGCAATCAATTATTACTGAATCTATAATTTCGAATTGTTATGAAAAATTAAACGATTATTGCAAATATGAGTTATAAAATAGATTTAGCAGGCGTTGCGGGCGGCGCCTGAGCCCGCAGAAGGGGTAGTGGACAAGCCAACAAAGCGGAGAGAATCGGCACTGCTTGCAGGGGTGATTCGTGGAGCGACTTGGCTTGGGAGCGAGGGGAAGGCCTTCCCCTCCTACCTATAAAAAAACGGAGGTACAACAATGCCAACAGACAAAAAAAAGTGAAATCGTAATTTTTAAGACTGCAGACGAAAAGATTTCTGTTGATGTTCGTTTTGAAGGCGAAACGGTCTGGCTTACTCAGGCTCAGCTGGTGGACTTGTATGGTTCGAGTAAGGCAAATGTAAGTGAACATATAAAGCATATTTTTGAGGAAGAAGAGCTTATTGAAGTATTTTCACAAATCTAAAAAAAGATATTTTGAAAAATTTTTTAATTTCACTGCCATCAACAGAGACATTATCAAAGTTTCAGAATATAATTAAACCGATATTCGAAAAAGTGTTAGCCACACAACGAGAAATCAAACAACTTGAAACTCTCCGTGACACTTTGCTACCAAAGTTGATGAATGGAGAAATTGGGGTATAAGTATGGAATATAATTGGGATTCGATGTTTGAAAACTCCTACATAAATTTTACTATTTACAATGAACCTGTCTCTTTACAAAATAAAGAAGAAAAAAAAGAAAACTAAGAGAAATTATCCATTTGATTACAAAAAAATATCCTTACATTATTACAAGTCATTGTTGGGTACATATTGAATATCGCTGTAATAACATAAAGAGAATAAAGAATCTCAGTTCTTATGATATGGATAATTTGATAAAACCTATATTAGATTCACTTGTCGGTATTGATGGTATAATATTAGATGACTCATTATTTAATAGCGTTGAAATTAATTGGCAAGACAAGGATGGAAATGATGAATTCGAAATCCAAATAGAGTGTACAGAGTTTCTTTATAGTGATAAAAGCAGTTTGTTTTTCTTTAAACATGGTCAATGGTGCTTTCCTATGGATTACATAAATAACGATTTTCGAGACTTAATAATACAATATTTTGAAAAATGGAATAAAATCCTTTCTGAGGATGATTATTATGAAAATATAAAACTATTACCATGTCAACCATTTTTACCTTATAATAAAATCTGTAAAGCTGGATTCAAATTTGTTGAAATTTAAGCTGATGGATAAAAAAAATTATTAAAAAAGGAAGTTTCATATGAATGAATTATGGACAAAATTTTTAGAGTTTTTGCCTAAAGTCAAAGAATTTATAGAAACAGATTTTTCAATTAATCTCGTTGGACTGATTGGTGGTTTTTTTGGTTTTGTTTCTTTTATTAGCTTGCAATTATCAAAAAAATTAAAACTATCTGCTTTCTTTAGTAATGAAATAATTTTAAACTTGGACACTTCTGATAGTCATCTAGAAAGTATAATATTACCATTCTCTATTCAAAATAGAGCTAATAGAAATTTTTCAGTTACTGATATTTATATAAAAATTTATGATAATGCGTCTTATACACCGGATCCAGATATTTACCATATTACTAAACATGATGTAAATACGAATTATGAGCCTTTTACCGTATTACAAGTTGATTCATATTCAACAGAATACCTGACTGCGATTCTTGATGAAAACTTATTAGGAAGATCAAAAATGAATGTATTTCAAAATAATACATATACTATTGAACCTTTTTTTGTTATAAATGGAAAAAAATTATATCGTTTACCACGTATTGAATCTTTCACAATTTATAATGTAACAAATCATCAAATTCAACTATCATCTGTAACAAAATCATTGAAGAATCATAAAATTGAAAAGAAAATATTAAAGAAAAAGATGAAAACTCATATTTATGGCCGAGTTTTAAATCATTTAAAACATGATTGTTTTCATTTTATACAATATAAAATTATTTTGAAACCAATTTGTTATTTAAAAGAATCTCTTTATAAATTATTATTTTGGACGAAATCTTTTCTTTCATTTTTGAATCATAAGTTTTTGGTAAATACTTTCTTTAAGCATTATGTGAAGAAGAGTTACAAAAGTAAAACTGAGATAATTTCAGAACCTCAATCAGATACCCTGAAAGCATTTGACAAACTTTATAAAATATTAGAAAAATCTATCAAAAGTTTTAATAATGCTAACATTAAAATTTCTAGAGTTAATAATGAAATCGAATTACAGAAAAATAATCAGACTATTAAAATATATATGCCTGGTGATGGTGCAATTATGGTGCATCAATTAGTTGAAAATACTAAACTACAATTATGTTTCAATCTATACAAGAACTATTGTTTTAAATACTGGAAATACAATAATAAAAGAATCTCATTATACAAAATGGCAACTATTACTTTGGATTATGTAATTGGAAAAACTATGTTCCCTTGAAAAATTATAAAATATTAAAGAGAAAGAGCTACGAATAGCGACAGTTTTTTGCGCTGTAAAAAAATACAATCTTTTCTATTTTTTTCTTGCCGATTCTCCTCTTCTTTTATTAAATTCTATGTAGAAGAGGAGGAGAATTTATGAATTTAAAAAATAATAAAAATTTAGAGATTTACATTTTTAATGTAGATAGAGGCTTGTCGATTCTTTGTAAAACTCCACAAAATCATGTTTTAATTTACGATTTAGGTTCTACAAAAGATTTTTCCCCCATCAAATATTGCACAAACAATGATTTCTCATCCACATTTAGATCATATATCCGATTTAACCGATGAAAATGTTAATTTTATAAAGGATAACTCAGCACTTATTACTTGCCAGAATGATAAAGAGGAAAAACCAGAAAACATTCATTTTAATAAGGCTGGTCACAAGATAGATTTTAATAGAGTGAATAATCCTGATAATGCTTGTACTCAAATAGAGAACTATAAAAGCCTATATAAAAATAGATATCTTCCATTACGAACAATAGATCCAAAAATCGAAGACTGTAATTTCAAAATGGGATACTATTATCTTTCCCATAAAAAAATAACTGAATTGTTCACCGAATCTCAAAATCAGGAATATACGAATTCATTAAGTATTGTTTTATATATCTATTATAATGGTTATTCTATCTTAATCCCTAATAAAATTTCGACAGTATTTGTGAAATTATACAAACAATTAAAAGTTGTTAAAGGTTAGAAAGATAGACGTTGATGTTAAGGTCTATCTCATGCGAGCTACAAGGTTTTAGGGGGCTGTGCCCCTAGGCAGAAGGAATAGCGGACAAGCCAACAAAGCGGAGAGAATCGACACTGCTTGCAGGGGTGATTCGTGGAGCGACTTGGCTTGGGAGCGTGGGGGGGGGAAGGCTTTCACTTCCTCTTAATAAAATAAGAGTAGGTACAATAATGCCAATAGACAAAAAAAAAGTGAAATCATGATTTTTAAGACTGCGGACGAAAAGATTTCTATTGATGTTCGTTTTGAAGGCGAAACATTTTGGTTTATTCAAGCACAGATGGTGGATTTTTATGAATCGAACAAGGAAAATGTAAGCGAACATATAAAGCATATTTTTGAGGAAGAAGAACTTGAAGAAGATTCAGTTGTTCGGAATTTCCGAACAACTGAAAATAACAACTATAACGCTGCTTTCAATCTACTATAAAATTGCTCTGTACTTGTTATTCGCTTACTGAACATTTCAACAGATGAATCAAGATTTTTACGAACTTCTTGCATTCGCTCGTTTCTTGCCTTTACATATTTTGGAATATCATTCATCGACTTCAAACGTGGCCAATAATCAAGATATTCAGGCAAAGAAACATAATCCTGCAAATATGTAACTGTCGGCAAGTCTTGATTAGCCGCAATGCCTATCTCAAATGGAACCCACCATGATGTTCTTGTACTTTCTGACATTACCACAAGAATATCAGAACTATTACGAACTAAATCTTTTAAGTGTTCTGTCAATAGTTTGCTATCCGATACAAGTGCGTTATCAAATACATCAAGATAAGCATCTACATTTTGCATTCTTAATTGAAAATGTATTTTAGATGCAAGTTCAGAGTCATTTTTATGATGAGAAATAAAAACTTTCATAACTATCTCGCTCCTTGAAACAATAATTTTAAGTTATCCCAAGTCCAATTGTACATTTTATCGCTTTTATATCGATGATTAGGCCATGCGCATGGGCGACTAGAACGACCTCGAAGCAAGAAATACGGAATACCTTCTTCTTGCGCAATTGCCAATTCTGCTGTAACACCAGAGGCTGTGTCTGTATGTTCACCACATAAAACGACAACGACATCACATCCCCGAATTCTGCGACGGGCATTTTCTTTCCAATTAGAACTGACAGGTTCCTTTATAGACATATCAGTAATTTCAAATGGTGAATCAGGATTTCTGGCCTGGCCTACAAGGCATTCCTTTATATCATGGTCATGATCATAATCAAAACTTATAAAAGTTCTCTTTTTCATTTTTCAAACTCCTTATATTCTTTCTTTTTTGGCAAGTAATAAATAGTACTGTCCTAATGGGGTTAATTTGCATGCTTTTGATTCCATAGCAGCAAAATACATATGCTCCGTACCGACTGGTTCAACTAATCCAACTCTTTCAAGTCTTTTGAGAAGCTTCAGTTTTTCGACATTCTCTTTTATGGCAAATGGTCTTACATAAGAGTGTTTCTCTTCTGGATTATTAGTAAATTCGAATGATGGATTTAATGGGAACGCTTCGTTTGGATTTGTAAATAGGTCTTTTAATGCCTTTAAATCTTTACAAGCAATAGGAGCTTTTACTTTGCGAAGAGAAACAAATTCTTGTACATTTGTTTTAAAGACAGGTCTTTGTTCCCATACATTCAATGCTTTGTCGATGTATGCATAGATAGAACCAGGTGTTATATTACCAAGCAAATCTGAAGCACCACCTTTTAATGCTCCAATCAAGAGAGAAGTAAAAACCCCGTGGCCATTACATTCTACAGAACATTCAGATTCCTTACTTGCGGCAAGAATTGTTACTCCTTTTACTAATTCTGCACATTCTGTCATAAGAGGATTATTTCCCATACCACCTGAGAAGCAACTATCTAGAATAATAATCTTATTCTTGCATTTTGAGTTTTTAATCCAAGTTGTGATGTCAGATAATTTTACACCAGGATAGTTATGGGTGTAATCTGGAGTACAGAGATATTCTCCATCATCTTTTGTTGTGCCATGTCCAGAAAAATACAACAATGCAATTTCATCATCACCTGCAAACAGAGATTGAATTGCATCTGAGAGTTTTTCTTTCTTTTGAATATTTAATTCAAGCTGGACATCGAAGTTTTTTGAGTCATCTTCATTTGTTTTTAACAAAGAAGCAATTTCTTTTGCATCGTTTACACACCCATGCAAAGGGGCTGTTTGGTATTCATCAATACCAATAATGAGAGCTTTTCGTCCCATTTTTTTTCTCCTTGAAAATATAAATTTCTCCCCTGTGGTTTCAAAGCCCTCAAGGGAGATTAAAACAAGAAAATTACTTTTCTTTTCGGATACCCTTAAATGGTGTTCCATCTTTTTTGACATCCATGAAACGGCCTGTTTCAGCATCACGTTTCACATACTGTTTTGTTTTTGGATTCAAAACTTGTGAACGTTTACAAACGGCACCATTTCTGTGGTTGTCACCAACAGGTGGATTAGTCGCCATAAGATTCCTCCTTTTTATCTAAAGTAGGAAACATCTGTTTAGGGTTGTATTTTCAAGGAATAACTGATAAAGTTATTTAATACTTTTTGAAAGGGGCTGTCCAAAAAGAAACGGGCAGCCCTAATTATTTTAAATTTACAAGAGAAT
>OJAW01001918.1_pt1 | contig 11194 bp, 8 predicted proteins | sample 1589151 | NCBI WGS metagenome assembly OJAW01 (sample SAMN03283290) | human gut metagenome | biome: human-associated habitat; material: feces | host: Homo sapiens | place: Peru | collected 2012 | reverse complement strand
CTCTACTCCTGCAAAGGTTTTAGCTTTTTTCATATTTTGTGCCTCTTTCTACTCTTTTCTTTAGATTTCTACTGTATTTATCTTATACTACTTTTAAAACAATTTCAAGTGATTTGATTAAATTTTTATTCTTACATTTCTTGCAATTTTTCTATTTCTTCTTTTGTTAGTCCTGTAATTTTTATAATTATTTCAATATCCATATTTTCTTTTAGCATACTCTTTGCTATTTCTATTTGTTTTTCTCTTGCACCTTTTTCTTTTCCATCTTCAAATCCCTTTTGAATTCCTTTTTCAATTCCATCATCTACACCTTTGGCATATATTGCATGTTCGTCTCTTATTGCCTTTTCTCTTAGTTCTATTATTCTTTGCATTTTTTCGTCTTCACTTATTCTATCTAATTTTTCTACTGCTTCTTTTAGGTTTTCGTTTTCTTCCATTTTTCGTGTCACCCTTTCACTCTCCGGGTTTTCTAAGAATACTAGCCAATCTAATAGTTGATCTTTTTCATTTTCTCTACCCTTTATTTTTGACAATTCAATTATATCAAGCTCGAATTTATCTGTCAATATTAACTTTTTGACACTATTTGTTTCTATTATTTTCCATGTGCTATGATATTCCACCTCTTCTAATCCTTTTATATTAAAATCTGCTATTAGTATTACTATTGTTTTTTCTAGTTTTTTATAATCGTCTCCTGCTTTAATTTGTCTTGTATACATTTTAGACCAGTAATATAACATTCTTTCAATAATATTATTCTTGTCTATTAACTGCATTTCTATGTTGCATTTTTCTTTTCCATCTAGTTCTGTTACTATATCAAGTACTCCTAATTTATCGTCTTTTAGTTCTCGTCTTAATATTGGATTTTTATCTAGTGATATTTTTTCTATTTTCCTTTTTAATATTTTTTCTAGAAAGTCTTTTGTTATATTCTCACTCCCTACTTCTCCAAATATTGCTTGAAATATTATATCCATCTTTGGTGGATATCTCCTAATTTTTTGGTTTTGTTTTTGTTGTTCCATATATAAATTCTCCTTCAAATTTGTATTTTAGTTACATTTTTGCACCAAAAATACACCTCTCTTTCTTGCTAATTTATATTTTCTTTGTTTGTGGAGATTTTAAGATTTTAAGATTTTAATTTTTTAGATTTAATAGTATTGAAAAACGTTAAAGATTTAAAATATTATGGTTTAAAGTAGCTTTGATTTTAAATAATACTAATTCAAGATAATTCCATTGAGATTAAAATTTAATAATTAAAAACTTTAAATTTAGAAAATAATTATTGCAACAAACGAATTTCAAGAATTTCTACGCAGTGCAAACTGCTAAAAATTCTAGTAATTCGCATATTTATCTTCTACAGAATTTTTTCATACTATGAAAAAGTTCCTAGAATATAAAAAAATGCAACTAAGTTAGTATTGTTATACTACACTTAATTGCATTTTTCAAGTAAAATCGTATGTCAAATTTCGACACTTTTCGTACTACTAATAGTTAAAAAAGTTTATACAGGTTAGCTTGACTCTTGAATTTACACACTAATCTTGACAAGCTCAACATTATTAAGTTGGATCTGCTATTTTAGCTACGTCTGTTGCCATGACGTCAGACTTTAGAATAACTACGGGACGCACCGCAAGCCCATAGTCGTACTCGTCGCCGGTAGAGTTGAATAAGCCGCCGCCAAACACTGCATAGGTAAAGCCGTCTTCAGAATCCACAACGCCAGGACCAAAGCTAGCAAAACTCGAGTACGCATCCACAGCACGCGAAGCAAGCCAGTATGGCTTTCCAGTTGCCAATCCTGTATTTGTATCTAATTCTACATCTTTGAATAACATATCATGTACTCTTGTATTTGTTATTTTTACTGTTGGCTCTTCTGCATTATTTATAGTATATGCATATGCAGTTGATGTTCCTTTTACTGTTATTGCTTTTGTTTCATCTTTCTTTTTTCCTATTTGTAGCCATAATTCAGGTGTATAGTGTTTGTCAAAATTATATTCTGTACCATATCCTAATATATCCACTTCTTTTATTTTTGCTTCTGTTGTTATTCCTGTTATTTCGTCTATATCATTCATCGTTACACTTCTTGCTTTTGTTGCATATGTTGAATTTAAATACATTGCTCCTATTTTATTCATTGCTGTTGGTCCATATACATAACTTTCTGCACCTTTTAAATATAGATATGGATCGTTTCCTGCTGTTGTGTCTATTACTGATAAATTTGGATTTGCATCTCTTTCTATTGGATCTGCTGCTATTAATTTTAAGCCTCCTGTTTCGCTATCTATTCCTAATACTCTCCATTTTACATTGTTTTTTGTAGTTGATAATGTATATGTTTGTGTTATATTTACTGTTGCATTTCCATTTGAGTCATTTCCATATACTCCACTTTCTGCACTTGTTACTTCTGCTGTTCCACTTGTTGGATTTTTATAATCTACATAATCTCCTATGTGTAAATGTGTTGCATCACTACATGTTCCACCTGCATTATCACAACCATCTTTTTGAGCTTTTTGATACATTGCTAACAAGCTACCTTCTTTTCCTTCTACTGTTCCTCCTGAACCTGTTGTGCCATTTATTTTTCCGTCTATCCAATTATTTAGCTCATTTATTGAGTCTAAGTCATTTTGTGTTGCTTGGTCCATTTTGTTTTGGGCATCTTGTGCTCTTTTTATTATTCCATTTTCACTAAATATTGCATTTATACTCACTCCTGCTAAAATTAGCAAGACCACAATAGTTACTACTAGTGCTATTAGAGTAATACCTGTTTGATTTGAGTAATTTCTTCTTGCTGATTTTTTATTTATTTTTATCTCTTTACTTATTTTATTCTCTTTTTTATTCAATGTTATCTTCCTCCTTCTTAAGTGTTTTTATTCTGCTTTTTTCTTCTTGTATTTAGTATGTACAATTTTTTCCTTTTTATGCACATTTACTCATTTTTAACTGTATTTCGCAGGTTTACTCTATATTAAATTTTGCAGAGCATATTTTATCTGTAGTTCAGTCGCTTCCCTCCTTTCTCACAGCTAAAAAGTCAATGTGCAAAGGTCAGATTTTTATCTTACAAAAAATAAAGTAAGATACTTGTACATATCTTACTTAAGGATACCATAACATTTTTTTATTTTCAATACTTTTCTTTAATTCCTATCGACTTTTTTCGACATTTATTTTTTTCTTGCATATTTTCACCAGTGCTTATATATATTTACTCTTATAATTTATTACAACTTACCAAGCTTAAAAATTCAGTTGTTTTTTTATGTTATATTAACATTACAGATTAGCAAATTTGAACGATTTTTCTATTAAAAGCCATTATCTAGTAACAATAAGTCTACTATCTTATTTATCTTTGTTTCATTTATACTTTACCAACATAAAAAAAGCAACATCTTTTTAAAATGTTGCTTAAATATTTTAATATGAAATATTTTTGGTACTTCCATCTTTTAATAATACTTTTAAATATCTTTTTCCATTCTCTGTTCCTAAAAATTCTGCAACTGAACTTGCAACTTTAGTTTTGGTTTGGTTTGGATCACCTGAATTTGGATTGTGTATTACATATAAGTCATTACTTTTAGTTATATAATATAGGTCAATTTTACTACCACTAGAAACTTTGTATAAATACTTTGCATTAGTTCCTTCAATTAGTATTGCTCCTGTACTTTCACTTATTGCAATTTCATTGCCTTCAATACTTGCTACTAAATCACTTGTATGGTCTGGTGCTCCTTCAGTTGCAACATAATCAATTAATGTTACTGTTGTATATCTTTTAAAGTCTTTTGTGGTGTATGTTACTTTATTAGTATTTGAACTTGTATTACTGTTTCCACTTGAACTTGTGTTATTTTTATTTGAGTTTGTATTATTGTTTTTATTTGAGTTAGTACTATTGTTTTTGCTTGGTGTACTTATTGTTGCGACTTTTCCATTTCCTTTTGATGGTGTTTTTTCATCCTTGTTAAATATTTCTTCAAAATCAATACCATCATCCATAATTTTATAAAAATCTACATTTTGGTATGTAAAAGACATCACTCCTACAATTAGCATAATTGCTAATATTATTCCTAGTATAGCTGGCGCCATTGACGTTTTGGGTTCTTCTTCATCTTTTAGTTTTATGTGTGTATTTTTAGCTTTCCAGTTTTCGATTTTTATTGGTAACCATAGTCCAAAAATTCCAAATGTGATAATACATAAAAACCACCATAATAGATAATTTCCTATTAAGCTTAATGATTTTCCTGTGAATATTATTTTTTTGCGGTTTATAATAGTATGTTTTGCAAACCATCTTTGTCTATAGCAAACTACAAATGGATATAATAAACCAAATGAAATAAATGTTAATATTTTGCTAAATAAGTTTACTCCAATTATTCCTAGTACTCCACCATCAAAGTAACTGTCTCCTTTGACAAACTCTTCTTTTTCAAAATGAATATTTGAAACTATCCATTGTTCTTTTTTTATTGGAACCCAAAATCCATAAATTCCTAGGGTTATGATTGTAAGGAAAATCCATTTGAATTTTTGTACAAATAAAGATGCTCCCGTACCTTCAAATTTAAGTCTTTTTCCATTGTATACTGTATGATCTATAGTATACGCAATAAGTAATTTTTCTGCCCAAGCATGAGCAATTCCAAATGTTACAGCAGTTATTATAAAAGCTAAAATTCTATAGCCTAGCCATTCTAACACTTTTCCATCAAAATATGAATCTGTTCTTTCTACCTGTTCTACTTTTTGAATTTCGTCATATTGTGTTTCTTCTGTTTTTACTTCCACTGCTGTTTGGTTGTTCTTTTGTTCCTCCATTACAATTTCCCCCTTTTTTATATACCATATATATATCATAAGTATTTTTGTTTTACAAGTAAATTACAAAAATAAGGTCGAATTTTAAATTCAACCTTACCTTAATTTTTAAGTTTTATCCTAATGCAACATCTAATACCATCATTAAAACGAAACCAAAAATCAATCCAAAAGTAGATAAGTTTTTGTTACCAATTATTGATTCTGGTAAAAGCTCTCTTGCAACTACTATTATCATTGCTCCTGCTGCAAATGATAATAAAAATGGTAACATACTTCTTATATACATTACAAGTATTGCCCCTATCACAGCTGATACAGGTTCAACTAAAGCTGATGCCTGCCCAATCATAAAGCTTTTAAATCTCGAATATCCTTCTGTACGAAGTGGTAATGATACAGCCGCACCTTCTGGAAAGTTTTGTATTCCTATACCAAGTGCTAACATAACTGCACCAATTAGTGTCATTCCTGGCACTCCACTTGCTATTCCTCCAAAAGCTACACCAACTGCCATTCCTTCTGGTATATTATGAATGGTAATTGCTGCTATTAAAAGTATGCTTCTCTTTAATGATCCTTTACCATCTATGCTTTTTCTATTTTTTAGCATTTTATCCAAGAACTTATCTGATATCAGCACAAACAATCCACCTATAATAAAACCAATAGCTGGTAATGCCCATGCTATGTATCCAAGTTCTTGTGATAAATCAATTGATGGTTCTAATAAAGACCAAAATGCTGCTGCAATCATTACTCCTGCACTAAAGCCTAATATTGTATTTAGTATTTTGCTGTTTACTTCTTTAAAAAAGCAAACTACCAGAGCTCCTAATGCTGTTACTCCCCAGGTAAACGTTGTTGCTAATAATGCTTGAATTACTGGGTTTAATGTTTCAAACCAATCCAATTTATTCACCTCACATTACATAATATGTTTTTTCGATATGTAATGTGATAAAAGCAAACAACTAGTTTTCTAGTTATTTGCTTTTAATTGATTATTGATTATTTGTAACTTCATAACCTATTAAATTTGGTCTTGTAACATCTATATCTGTTAATTGATTGAATTTCCAATCCTTAAATTCTGATACATAACCCATTTCTTTTCCATCTTTAACTACTGTACCATTCATTTCCTTTACAATCATTCCTGTAGATTTACTAAACCAAAGTTTTTGTCCTAGACTGCTTACTTTATAACATTCTTCTCCATTTACTTTCTCTGATGTTATAATCGAAAATAGTTTTAACTCTTTACTTGCATATTCATCAAGCAAATATGGTATAGTATTTGGATCATCTCCTTCATATTTTTCAACACCGGCTTTTAATGTATTTGGAGTTAAACTTATCATTTCTTTTGTATTTGAGTTTCTCCATATAATTATATTATTTTCATTATTTTGTACAACATACATTTTTATTCCATCTTTGTAATAAACTTTAGTTACCATACCTGCTGTTGAGTTTGATTGCACTGTGTATGAATAATTTTGCATATTCACATTTTCTTTTTGGTTAGCAATAATTTTATTAATAACACTAGTATTTACAATAACTAGGACTGTTGGCACTATTATAGCTATTGCTAAAACTATAAATATTATTTTTTGCCATAATTTCATTTTTTTCTTTTCCATAAATAAATCCTCCATTTTCATTTGTATTTCTGTCTATTTTTTATTTTACCTATATGATATATTAACTTTTTTTGTTTTGCAAGTAATATTTTAAAATTTTACTTATTAATTTATGTTGTAAAAATGAATTTTGTTTTTTAGTTTTAAAGAGTCTTGACCTATTTCTATCTTTAAGGTATAATAGTTTTTGAAACTACATAATATAGTTTAGTAAATTATTTTAGGAGGACAAATGAAAAAAGAACAAACTATTATAAAATTTGATAATATTAAAGATTTGTTATATCATTCAGCCAATACTTATGCTGATAATATAGCATTCACAACAAAGATAAAAAATGGTAAAGAAGTTGAATATATAAATCACACATATACTAATCTATTAGAAGATATCAATTGCTTTGGTACCTCTCTATATAAGTTAGGTTTACAAGGTAAACGTTCTGCAGTTGTAGGACATAATTGTTATGAATGGGCAGTTGCACACTTAAGCAACCTACTTGGAGGAATAGTTTCTGTTCCTTTAGATAAAGGATTACAAATAGGAGAACTTGAAGATTCTTTAATTAGAAGTGAAGTTGAATCAATAGTTTTTGACGAAAAATTAAAAGATATTATAGAAGAAATTAAAAATTCAGGAAAAACAAATATTAAACATTTTATTTGCTTTTCTAAGGTGCCAGGCTTCTTATATTTCTATGACCTAATTGATGATGGAAAAAAAGCTATTGAGGCTGGTTATTCAGAATATATAAATTATAAAGTTAATCCTTCTGCTATGAGTATTTTGCTTTTTACATCCGGTACAACTTCTAAATCTAAAGCTGTTATGCTTAATCAAAATGGAATTGCAACAAATATATATGATATGCAATTAGTTGAAACTTTTTATAGTACTGATGTAAATATTGCATTTTTGCCATATCATCATATTTTTGGTTCAACTGGTATGCTTGTAATGTTAGCTTCTGGTGTAAAAACTGTTTTTCCAGATGGTTTAAGATATATTCAACAAAACTTAAAAGAATATAAAGTATCAGTTTTTGTTGGAGTTCCTGTTTTAATAGATAAAATGTACTCTACTATTATGAAAGAAGTTGAAAAACAAGGTAAAACAAAACTTATAAGCTTTATGATTAAATTAAGTAATTTATTGTTAAAACTTCATATTGATATTAGAAGAAAAGTTTTTAAACAACTTATTGATGCTCTTGGTGGAAATATGAGATTTGTTATTTCAGGTGGTGCCCCTCTTGATAAAAGAGTTGGTAAATGGTTTAACTCAATTGGTATTCATTTAGTTCAAGGTTATGGATTAACTGAAACCTCTCCTGTTATATCTGCTGAAAATGATATATGTGTAAGGTCTGGTTCTGTTGGTATACCTATGAGTAGTCTTGAAGTAAAAATTGACAACAAAGATTCAAATGGTATTGGTGAAATTGTTGTTAAAGGTCCAAATGTTATGCTTGGATATTATAAAAATGAAGAACAAACAAAAGAAGTATTAAAAGATGGATGGTTCCATACTGGTGATTTAGGATATATAGATGATGATGGTTATTTATTTATCACTGGTAGACAAAAAGATTTAATCGTTTTAAAAAATGGTAAAAAAGTATTCCCTGAGGAATTAGAAATTTTAATAAATAGATTAGATGAAGTTGAAGAATGTTTTGTTTATGGTCTTCCAGATGCTCAAGATAGTAATGATGTTAAAGTCTCTGTTGAAGTAGTATATAACGAAACTGTTACTAAGTCTAAATACCCTAATGCAACCGAACAAGAGCTAAAAGATATTATTTGGAATGAAATTAAGGAAATAAATAAGACTCTTCCTATGTATAAATATATAAAGCATCTTGTTTTAACTAAAGAACCTTTAATAAAAACTACTACAAATAAAATAAAAAGAAATGAAGAACTAAAAAAAATTATTGAATTGGAGGGATAGTATGCATAGAGTAAAATTAGCTGACAGAGTATTGCCAACATATACAAAAGGTGAAGAAATTTTTAATATGGTATCACATATTGTAGGTGGTGCGCTTGGTATTGCTGCTCTTGCTCTATGTGTTATATTTTCAGCATTACATCACAATGTTTATGGTATAGTTTCTACCTCAATTTATGGAGTGTCAATGATTTTACTATATACAATGTCTAGTATATACCATGGTTTAAAACCTAATTGTACTGCTAAAAAAGTTTTTCAAATAATTGATCACTGCTCTATATTTATTCTTATAGCTGGAACTTATACTCCATTTGCTTTATGCACTTTAAGAGAATATGATACAGCTACTGGCTGGACATTATTTGGAATTGTTTGGGGATTATCAATATTAGGAATTGTACTTAATTCAATAGATTTAAAAAGATATAAAGTTTTTTCTATGATATGCTACATATTACTTGGTTGGTGTATTATATTTAAAATAAATGTAATTATAGAATTACTAACTATGAAAGGATTTATTTTATTATTAGCTGGTGGGCTTGTATACACAATTGGAGCAATTTTTTATGGACTTGGTAAAAAGCATAAGTGGATGCATTCTGTATTTCACATTGCTTGTATAGTTGCAAGTACATTACAATTTTTCTGTATATTCTTTTATGTAATCTAAAAAATGGGAAGAGTTTGCTCTTCCCATTTTCAATTATTTCTTTAATATTCTAATAGCATTTAATACTGCAATTACTGAAACGCCAACATCTGCGAAAACTGCTTCCCACATTGTAGCAATTCCTACTGCACTTAAGACTAATACTAATGCTTTAATTGAAATTGCAAATACAATATTTTGTTTAACAATTCTCATTGCTTTTTTAGAAATCTTAATAGCCTTATTTATTTTAGATGGTTCATCTGTCATTATTACTATATCTGCAGCTTCTATTGCTGCATCACTTCCAAGACCTCCCATTGCAATTCCTATATCTGATAATGCAAGTACTGGTGCGTCATTTATTCCATCTCCTACAAATGCAAGTGTTCCACTCTTTTGCTTGATAAGCTCTTCTACTTTTTTTACTTTTCCATCTGGTAATAATTCAGTATATACTTTATCCATTCCTAATTTTTTAGCAACATCTTCTCCTACTTCTTTTTTGTCACCTGTAAGCATTATTGTCTGTTTTTTGTTATCTTTTAGTTCTTTTATTGCTTTAAATGAATCTTCTTTTATTTCGTCTGATATAAGTATATAACCAGCATATTTATTTTCAATTGCTGCATATACTACTGTACCTATTTCATTACATTTTGTATATTCAATATTGTTCTCTTGCATTAGTTTTTCATTTCCAACTAATACCTGTTTACTTTCAACCTTTACACTTATTCCTTTTCCAGATATTTCGTTTATATCTGAAATCAACTTTTCATCTATTTTTTCGTTGTATGCTTTTTTAATTGATACTGCAATTGGATGATTTGAATACTTTTCTGCATAAGCCGAATATTTTATAATGTCTCTTTTAGATGCTCCCACTTCTTCTACTTTTTGAACTTCAAATACACCTTTTGTAAGTGTTCCTGTTTTGTCAAAAACAACTGTATTAACATTTGCTAAAGCTTCTAAATAGTTTCCACCTTTGATTAAAACTCCTATTTTAGATGCTCCACCAATTCCTGCAAAAAAGCTTAAAGGTATTGATATAACTAGTGCACATGGACAAGATACAACTAAAAATGATAATGCTCTATATAGCCATTCTGTAAAGCTCGCTTCTTTTATAACAATTGGTGGTACAATAGCTATAATCACTGCTAATATTACAACTACTGGAGTATAATATTTTGCAAATTTAGTAATAAAGTTTTCAGATTTAGATTTTTTGTCTTCTGCATTTTCAACTAGGTTTAATATTTTACTAACAGTTGATTCACCAAATTCCTTAGTTACTTGAATTCTTAATAGCCCAGTTTGGTTTATACAACCACTAAAAACATTATCTCCTGTATTTGCTTTTCTTGGAACTGATTCTCCTGTTAATACTGTTGTATCTAGCATTGACTCCCCTTCTATAATCTTTCCATCAAGAGGTATTTTCTCACCAGGTTTTACAATAATTATTTCTCCAACTTTTACTTCTTCAGGATTAACTTTTATCTCGGCATCTTCTCTTAAAACATTTGCAAAATCCGGTCTAATATTCATTAAATTCTCTATTGATTTTTTAGAGTTATCAACTGCATAATCTTGGAATGTTTCTCCCACTTGATAAAGTAACATTACAGTAACAGCTTCTGGATATTCACCAATAGCAAAAGCACCTATTGTAGCTATTGCCATTAAAAAGTTTTCATCAAACATTTCCCCATGAAAAATATTCTTAAAAGCATCAATATATGTTTCATAAGAAATAACTATATAACTGAGAATAAGCAAAACAAAATACAAAATACTATTCTTTGTAGTAAAAAAAGATAATGTAAAGAATAGAGCACTAATAATTATTTTAATAAGTTCTTCGTTTATTTTAATTTTCCTTATCATTTGATCACCTCTCCTATATGTTCCAAACCATATTTCATAATTATTTTAATATGATCATCTGCAATAGAATATTTTACCAACTTTCCAATTTTTTCTGTTTTTACTAAATTAGATGAACGTAAATTTTTTAATTGATGTGAAATTGCCGAT
>OJAW01001917.1_pt1 | contig 11201 bp, 10 predicted proteins | sample 1589151 | NCBI WGS metagenome assembly OJAW01 (sample SAMN03283290) | human gut metagenome | biome: human-associated habitat; material: feces | host: Homo sapiens | place: Peru | collected 2012 | reverse complement strand
ATAGTACCTATAAAGTAAAATGGGTTTTACCAGCTGGTCCAGTAATTGTAATTGCATCGGAAAGAGCAACATCATACTTACTCGGGTTCGATGAAAAAGGAATTCATGTTTTTCCAGTAGAAGGCAATTGGAATATATTAGATTGCTGCTTAATAGAATGGAAAAATATCACAAAATTTGAAATGAAAAAAGGTATTTTACTTGAAAATACGATGAATATTATGACTAATGAAATGAAAGTATCATTAAAAATAAATAAAATGGTTGCAGGTAATCCATGGGTTAAAGAAAATATAAAAGAATTAGAAAAACTAAATTATTATAAAAAATAGTTATATAAAAGTGTAAAAAAGTTTTTATTAAAAGGAAAGTGAAATTTTATGGATATGTATCAAAAAAGAAAAGCAAGAGCTGAAAAGAAAAATAGCAATCAAGAAGAAAAGTTAACTAAAGTCGTTCTTAACTGGTACCCTGGCCATATGGCTAAGACCAAGAGAGAAATAAAAGAAAAGATAGATTTAATCGATATCGTATTTGAAGTGGTAGATGCTAGAATACCATACTCTTCAAAAAATAAAGAAATCGAAGAAATAACTAAAAATAAGCCTAGAGTCATTATAATGACGAAAATGGATCTATGCGACAAGGAAAAGACAAATAAATGGATTAAATATTATGAGGATAAAGGATATATCGTCGTGCCAATGGATCTAATAAATAATCCAAATACTAAGATAATATTTGATAAAATAAAGCCCATACTTGAAGACATAAATAACAAAAGAAAAAGCAAAGGTCTAAAAGAAAGAAAAGCCAGAATTCTAATAATGGGAGTACCAAACGTTGGCAAGTCAACCCTAATAAATAGACTGGTAGGTAAAAAGGCCACTAATGTAGGAAATAAGCCAGGTATTACCAAGACTTTAGAATGGATTAGAATTAATGATAAAGTAGAACTTTTAGATACCCCGGGCATATTATGGCCAAAACTAGATGATACCACAGTCGCCCATAATTTAGCTAGTATGACTGCTGTCAAAGAAGAAGTACTAGAACTTGACGATCTTGCCATCTATATAATACAAAAAATGCTATCTGATTATCCGGACAGCATAATAAACAGGTACAACCTAACAAAAACAGAAGATATCGTGGATACCCTAGATGAAATAGGTAAGAAGATAGGAGCCATTCGCAATAATGAAACAGATTATGATAGAGTATACAAAAGAGTAATAAAAGATCTGCAAGATGGCTACCTAGGCAAAGTAACATTTGATAATATAAATTAAAAAAGTATAGAAACAAAACTCTATACTTTTTATCTAATAATTTTATCCAGTATTCCATAAGATATAATACTCATAATAATGCTAGCAAGTATTACTCCAAGGAAGATAAAGATAGAAGCCTTCTTCCTATCCATTCTTAGAAGTACCGCAAGCCCAGCCCCTGTCCAAGCACCAGTACCCGGTAGCGGAATACCCACAAACAATAGAAGACCTAAGTAACCATATTTTTCAATCTGTGCTTTCTTAGATAGAATTTTATTTTCTATTTTAACAACTAACTTCTCAGTAGTTTTAAATTTCTTAAGCCATTCAAATATTTTATCTAAAAATATAAGAACAAACGGAATAGGTAGGCAATTACCCAATATACTTATAATGTAAGCAGGTATAAAGTCCATTCCTATAATAGAAGCTGCAAGTAGGCCTCCTCTTAACTCAAGTATTGGTAGCATTGAAATAATAAAAACAGCAATCTCTTTACCAATACCACTTCCAAATAAATCCACAATCTTTTGTACTATTCCTTGCATTATATCATTCCTCTCATCTTTTTAATTATAACATTAATGCTCATATATGTAAATTACTTTATCATTACTTGACACTTCGTTTAAACTTATGTTGCCTTTTTAAAATTTATACGATATAATCATAAAGAGAGGTATAAATATGAAAGATAAAATAATGAAACAGTTACCTAATATAATAACAATTACTAGAATAATAAGTCTAATTATAGGTTTTATTTTATTCTGTAGCGGAGCCTTTGTACCAGCAATTATATTCTATATATATGGAGCAGTATCTGATTTTATAGATGGTTATTTAGCTAGAAAGCTAAATGCTTACAGTAGGCTTGGTAAATATTTAGATGCTGTAAGTGATAAAATGTATTCTCTTTCTGTAATGATACTACTAATTATCCACCGAAGTCCTTTAATTATTATTCCACTACTTTTAGAGTGTATAATTTCACTAATAAATTATAAAATAATAATAAAACATAAAAGTACTCATACTGAGAGGGTAGGCAAGCATAAAATGAACTTAGAATTTTTAATGTTAATATTCTCAATGATATCTATTAAGATAAAATATTTTTCTATAGCATTTTATATATTTTTAATACTAACAATATATTTTCAGGTTCAAAGTATATCTTCTTATGTCAATCAGTTACACAATAAATCTGAAGAAGAACGAATAGATTTAAATGGCAAATCTCTTATAGTAAAAGTTAAATTTTTATTTGAAGAGTTTATCACATACTTAATACATCCTGTTAAAATAATTAAATAATATTTATTTCTTATTATCACTCTAAACTTGTAATCTTAGAGTGTTCTTTTAAGCCATATATTTCATTATAAGTCTTAAAAGAATGCATCAATATGCCTATTATATATAAGCTAAAACTATCTATTTAAAATTATTATTATTTCTTTAAAATATCTTGAAAAAATAATGATTTTATAGTACACTTAGTTATAGAGTATGGAGGCTAGATATTTTATGAATGATAGATTAAAGAAAATAGTAAATAACAAATACTTTATTGTGGTATTGGTATTATTACTTATAACCTTAGTAATAGGAACAGGCACTTATGCTTGGCTTACTTGGTCTAGTCCTAGCACAACAAAATTAACAGTAAAAATAGGTAATATTGGAGATGTTATATTTGATAATGGTAAAGAAATAAGTACTACAGGCTTAGCTCCAGTATTTAATTCAAATGATGGTGAAAAAACCAAGTTTTCAATAGTAAAAAGAAGTAGTGCTGCAAGCACTGATATAAACTATACAGTAAAATTAAATGTAACTAGTATAGCAACAGAATTAAAGTCTACTAGTTTTAAATATATACTATTACAAAATGGTGAGCAAGTTAAAGAGGGTAATTTTAGTACTATATCAAGTGGTAGTACAATAGAACTAAGTTCTGGAACATTATCAGATACCCGAGCAGATTTTACTTTTATAATTTATATAGATGGTAATGCAGAAAATAACTCTAATATGATGGGTAAAGCCTTTAAAGCTACAATTAGTGTTACTGCCGAAGAAGATACAAGTGAAAAATTGGCCCAGCATATTACTGCACTATATAATGATAATATTGATGGTACAATATCAAATAATAAAATGGGAACAATTTATAATGTATCAGCTGGTGAGATGCTAATGAACGATATGAAGGGCCAAAAGGAAGACAATGGAAATATCAGATATTATGGGTCAGAGCCAAACAATTATATATATTTTAATTGTGATACTTATCCAAATGAAAATTGTGAATTATGGAGGGTAATTGGAGTATTTGATGGTAAGGTAAAAATAATACGGAACACTCAAATAAGTTCAATAACGGTTCCAATGAATATAGAATCTGATGATGGAAACTGGAAAACATCAACAGTTGGAAAGGCATTCAATAATCAAGAAGGCGGCTGTCAAACATATTGGAATCCAGAAATTAATGATGATAGCTGTTCAATTCTCGAAACATTTGATACACTAGAAACAAACTATGGCGGATTTTTGGATGAAGTAAGAGAAAATGGTTTAAAGAATGATACAACAAGAAATATGTTAGCTCCCTTTCCAAAATATAATTATGGTATAGCAGAATTATATCAAAATAATGATGCAGGCATAGAAGCACTATATAGGATGTGGGCCGAAACGGCAGACACTAGTGCAGGTGATATTTATGTTGGAGTGCTTGATATAATTGATTATGCTTATGCTACTGATTTTAGTGGTGATTGTGATGGAATACAGTCTTTGAGTGATATAAGTACATGTGGTACTTTGACATGGCTTAACAAGCAGGTAAATGAATTCGAATACTTTATGAATGCAAACGATTATCGTGGATATGTCATTAGAAAAATTGGTACAATTGACTTTGGCACAGCTAATCAAGGCGTAGAGTTAGATACGAATGAAAGCATTTTTAGACCGGTTGTATATTTAAAAGCAAATGTAAAGTATGATAGCGGCAATGGAACACAAGATGATCCAATCTTAATAAACCCATAAGAATAAAAAAAGAAAGAAAGAGGTAATTAAAATGAATGAACAAGAAATGATGATGAATGAAAAAATCAAAAAAAGAGAAAAAGTAGATACAATACTTGCCTATATACTACTAGTATTCTTACTAGGAGCAATAATATTTATTCTATATTTAAAATTCATAAGAAAAGAAGATAATACTACTCCTGTAGAAAAGCCAAATAATTATATAACACTAAATGATATTTCTAATAGTTTAAATAATAGTACTTTGGCTAATAGATATTTAAATGACAATGTTACATTTAGTTCTAAAGTAAATGGTACTTCATTAGAAATTGATTACAAAAAAGAAGATAAAGAAGAAGTGTTAAATATTAATACTGTAGGTACAGAATTAGAGTTTACAATGAATGATGATAATAGATTAATCATCGAAGACATTTATAAAGAAGTAGCTAATATAATATGTGTATACTATAATAATAGCGAGGATTCATGTAGAAATACTTTAAATAAAGTAGATGAAAAAAATCCAGTTAACGGTATAAGATATGTTGCTTCAGATAATAATATACTTGTATATGTTAATACAACTCAAAGCATAGATGTAGAAAAGACTGAAACTTATACTGAAGTTACTAATGTAGAATTATCAAAAACAAATTATGAATTAAAGTTAGATACTGAAGTGATAAATAACATAAAAGTAGATACTACTGATACTTTAATTACTTTTACTGGTGATGTAACAACTACTAGTGAAAATAAAAATATGACTATTGTAGTAACATTATATGGAGATAATAATACTAAATTAACCGAAGAAAAGTATGAATTTAATGATACCAACAAGTTAGAGAAAAAAGGAACATTTAAAGTAGAGTTTGCCTTAAGTGATACTCTTACTAAAGATAGTATCAAAACATACAGTATAAATATAGAAAAATAGGAGATAAGTATGAGTGTACATATTGAAAGTAATAAAGATGATATTGCTGAAACTGTATTAATGCCTGGCGATCCAAAGAGATGTGAATATATAGCTAGAAAGTTTTTAGCTAATGCCAAACTAATTAATAATGTTAGAGGTATGACTGGGTATACAGGATATTATAAAAGTAAAAAAATAACAGTATTTCCTTCAGGAATGGGAAATCCTAGTATGGGTATATACTCTTATGAATTATTTAAAGAATATGATGTAAATAATATAATTAGAATAGGTACTATGGGTGCATATACTAATTTAAATTTAAAAGATATTGTACTAGTAACTAATTCAGTTACAAATTCTAATTATGGCAAGTTCTTATGTAATTATCCAAATATAAATATAAATGGCAGTATTGAATTAAATAGTGCTATAGAAAGTACAGCAGCAACATTAAATTTAAAAATAAATAAAGGCAATATATACTCATCAGATGTCTTTTATGAACAAAATAATGATTTTAATGATAAAGTAAATAGATATGCTGTACTAGGAGTAGAGATGGAATCATTTGCTTTATTTACTAATGCTAATTTACTAGGAAAAAGAGCTAGTACCATTCTAATGGTAAGTGATAGTTTTTTATCTAGTGATAAGTTATCCAGTTTAGAAAGAGAACAAGGACTTGATAATTTAATAACTTTAGCTTTAGAAACCTGTTTAAAAATATAAAACTAGGATATAATATAGGGGAAGAGGTGAATTATGAATATTGAATCACATAATATGGGAGCATATAACCTACATTTTATAAAAACAAACAAATTTAAAACAATATCAGTAGATGTTAACTTTTATCGTGAAATAAAAGAAGAAGAAATTACTAAAAGAAACTTATTAAAAATGATATTACTAGATTCTAATAATGACTATAAAACCGAGAGAGAATTAATTATTGAAAGCGAAAGATTATATGATATTAAAATATCTTCAGGCATATCTAGAATAGGAAAATTTAGTGATTTATCTTTTCAAACTAAGTTTCTAAATGAAAAATATACAGAAGAGGATATGAATAAAGAGTCTATCATCTTTTTCTTAAGCTTAATATTTAATCCTTATGTAAAAGATGGTAGGTTTGTTAACATAGACAAGCAAAAGAGTAGGCTATATCAAGAAATAAATAGTCTTAAAGATAATAAAATTAAATATTCTATGTTAAAATTAATGGAGAAAATGAAAGATAAACCATATTCATATAATCCATATGGTAATAAGGAAGATTTAGATGATATAAGTGGTAAAGAATTATATGAGTATTACAAGAAAGTTATAAATGAAGATCAAATAGATATCTTTGTACTAGGAGATTTTTCTTCTAGTGAAATGAAAGAAATATTTAAAGAGTATTTTAAAGTAAATACGTTTAAAAAAGAAAATAAAGCTCTTATTATTCCAGAGTTAGTACCAAGAAAAAGAATAGTAAAATATCATGAGTATGATAAAGTTAGTCAGTCTCAGTTAGTACTACTATGCAGTTTAAATAATTTAACTGAATTTGAAAGAAAGTATACTATAAAGTTATATAGTGAAATACTTGGAGGATCTTCAAGTTCAGTACTTTTTAGTAGAGTTCGTGAAGAAAAAGGCTATTGCTACTACATAAACTCAGGAGTAAAAGCCTATGATAATATTCTTCTTATAAATTCAGGAGTAGAAAAAAAGAATATAGAACCTGCGATTAAATTAATTAGAAAATGTCTTAAAGATATAAATAATGGCAAGATATCTGATGAATTACTTGAGTCGTCAAGAAATACCATTTTATCCTCAATAAAGTCTTCGTCAGATACACCATCAGGAATAATAAATACAGCATTATCTAGGGTACTTGTATCATCAGATGATATTGAAGAGAGAATAAATAATTTTAGTAAAATTACTAAAGAAGACGTTATTAAGGTAAGTAAAAAAGTTAGTCTTCATACAATTCTTACTCTAGAAGATAAGGAGGAAGAAAATGGAGAAGATTAGAATTAAAGGAGTAGAAGAAGATATCTTTTATGAAAAATTAGATAATGGCTTAGAAGTATACTTATACACCAAAGATACAGTTCATTCAAATTATGTGACATTTACTACTAAATATGGATCTGTATATAATGAATTTGTTCCTATTGGCACTAGTAAAATGACTACTTTTCCAAAAGGAATCGCTCATTTCTTAGAGCATAAAGTATTTGCAGAGAAAGAAGATCCACAGCCAATGGAATTCTTTGCTAGAAGTGGAGCAGTTTGTAATGCTTATACAACATTTAAAAATACAACCTATCTATTTTATGCTACCGAATCATTAAAAGAAAATATAGATTATCTACTAAATTATGTTCAGAACATCTATTTAACAGATGAATCAGTCGAGAATGAAAAAGATATAATATCAGAAGAAATTCATATGTATGACGATAGACCAATGAGTATTCTTGAAGAAAAAATAAGAAAGAATACTTTAAAGACCAATCCATACAAAGATAGTATTATTGGTACTACTGAAGATATAAGAAGTATAACCAAAGAAGATTTAGAAACCTGCTATCATACTTTTTATCACCCTTCCAATATGTTTATGGTTATTACTGGTAATTTTGATCCAGATGAAATAATGAATGTTATTAAAGAAAATCAAAATAAGAAAGAGTTCTCTAAAGAGGACAGTATAAAAATTAAAGAATTTACTGAAGAAGATAAAGTTGTAAAAGAAAAAGAAATAGTGAAAGTAGAAACTAATATACCTAAAATAGCTTATACTATCAAATTACCTGTAAAGGATATTAGACTTACCAGAAGAAAATTACATTTATACTTATATATATTATTTACTATTCTTTTTGACGAGACATCAGAGTTTGACGAAAAACTAAAGAAAGATGGTATTATAAATAATACTACTTATGTTAATCTAATTAACTGTGATACTCATATTTTAATATCTTTAATGAATGAAACAGATAAATATGAAGAATATATAAATAAAATAAAAGATAAACTAAATAATATTGAAATAAGTGAAGAAGACTTTAATAGAAAGAAGAAAGTTCTTATAAGTAATGAAGTATTTGCCTATGAAAATACAGAGGCAGTAGGAGACATTATTATTGATAACATAATCTATAATAAGCATTTAGAGGATAACCCTATTGAAATAATTGATAGTTTAAATATGAAAAAATTTTTGGATTTAATTAAGAAAATTGACATAGATAATACTTCTTTAGTTATCTTAAAAAAATAAAAGATATAGATAAAATATGTAAACTAATAAAAAATAGATTTAAAAAAAGATAAAAATATGCTATTATAATAATAGGGATGTGATGATATGAAGAAAATATTATCAAAATTAGATAAACCATTATTAATAGTAACAACTATCTTTTTTATTTTTGGTCTTATAATGATCCTTAGTGCTTCTTCAATGGAATCATATATGCGTTATAATTATAGTCCATATCATTACTTTTTTAGACAGGCTATCTTTTTAGGAGTAGGATTAATTGCCTTTCTCTTTGTAATTATCTTTCCTACTAAGAATTATAAGAAGCTAGATAAAGTACTACTAGGAGCAATCATATTGGCCTTAGTAGGGTTAATATTTTATGGTCATGTGGCTAATCAAGCTGTCAGCTGGTATAAAATAGGACCTTTCGCCATTCAGCCTTCTGAGTTTGCTAAAATAATAATAATAATCTATCTAGCAGTTTATTACTCTAAAAATAAAGACAAACTAGATAACCAGTGGAATATAATAAAACCAATGATATTTATTGTCATAATAGCAGTATTAGTAGCATTGCAACCAGATATGGGAACTGCTGTTATAATAGGTTTAATAGCTCTTGCTATGTTCTATGCTGCCCCTATGGAAAAGAAGAGTAGAAGTATCTTTAATAAAATAATTATTGGAGGAATTCTTCTAGTAGTCCTAGTTCTAGTAGTAGCAGGAGGCAAGTTTCTTCAGTCATATCAGTTAGATCGTTTTAATTATTTTAATCCGTGTGATAGGTATCAAGAAAAGACAGGTTACCAGTTATGTAATAGCTTTATAGCTTTTAAAAATGGTAGTATAAAAGGCCAAGGCCTTGGTAATTCTACTCAAAAATATTTATATTTACCAGAATCATATACCGACTTTATTTTTCCTATCATTGTAGAAGAATGGGGTTTAATCGTTGGTATTCTTATAATCTTAGTATATATGTTTGTTCTATTTAGAATAATTCAAATAGCCAGAAGAGCCAGTAATTTAAAGAATAGTCTTATTTGCTACGGAGTATTTATTTATTTTCTTCTTCACATAATGGTAAATTTACTTGGAGTAACAGGAGTAATACCATTAACAGGAGTACCACTTCCATTCTTATCCTATGGAGGCTCATATACAATATGTCTTATGATTGCTTTAGGATTAGTCCAAAGAGTATCAATAGAAACTAATATACAAAAACAAAAAGAATTAAAAAAATCATCATAACATAGACCTTAGGCTATGTTATGCCTCTTAAGACTTCGGCTTAAGAGGAAATAATAAAAAAATAAACAAAAAGAAAAGAAAATATATACAATTCTTTCTTTTTTTGTTATAATTAAATTGTATCATTTTAGGGAGAGTCGATATCATGAAAAAAATATATACTTCAATAGATATTGGATCCGATACAATTAAGTTTGTCGTGGGTGAATACTTCAAAGAGAAAGTAAACATACTATATGCTCACGAAGAAAAAGCAAAAGGAATAAGAAAAGGTTTAATTGTCGATCCTAACTTAGCTATTAATGCTATCAAAGATGGTATTAAGGTAGTTAATAATTATTTAGGTATTAATATAAAAAAAGTAGTAGTAGGAGTTCCTGACTATAATGCTAAATTTATGTTTGTAACAGGTAGTACAAATATTACAGATGAAGAAGAAATAATTACTACCGAAGATATAAATAAAGTAATAAAAGAGTCAGTATATTCTAAAATAGCTCAGGATTACGAACTAATAACAGTACTACCATTGGTTTTCTTAATAGATGGAAAACCTGAAACAAAACCATGTGGTAAGACAGGAAAAGTTCTAGAAGTTAAAGGAATAATGATTACTGCTCCTAAAAAGAATATCTATTCTGTGCTATCTGTTATGGAAGGTGCAGGACTAGAGGTTGCTGATATTACTATATCAGGTATTGGAGACTACTACGAAGTAAGAAATAGTGATTTAAATAAAAAAGTTGGAGCTATTATAAATATAGGTCATGAAACCACTAATGTATCAGTATATAATAAAGGTTGTATTATGAATACTGAGACTATTCAATTAGGTGGCACTAATATTGATAAAGACTTAGCTTATATGTTTAATATAAATATCTTTGATGCTAGGGTAATTAAAGAAAAATTTGCTTCTAGTCATAAAAGATTTATAGCTCTAAATGATGTATATATAGTAAAAAATACTGCTGGTGAAGAAATAAAATTAAATCAAATTGAAGTTACTGAAATAGTAATGGACAGAATAGTAGAAATATTAAATCTAGCACGTAAGCAAATATTACTATTGACAAAACAAGACATTTCTTATATAGTAATAACAGGAGGATTAACTGAAATAAGGGCATTTAAAAATTTAGTATATGAAATTTTTGGAAAAGATGTTATAATATATTCAGAAGATACCCTCGGAGTAAGAAATAATAAATATACTACAGCAGTAGGTATGATAAAATATTTTGCCGATAAGATGGAAACTAGGGGGAAAGAGTACTCAATGGTAGATAGAGAGGACGAAGAACTACTTATCAATCCAAATAATAAGAATAAAAAGGACAGAACGAAGATTACCAAAATATTTGGAAGTTTTATTGGTACTAAGGAGGATTAAAAATGAATAATATGTTTGGTTTAGAAATGG
>OJAW01001916.1_pt1 | contig 11205 bp, 6 predicted proteins | sample 1589151 | NCBI WGS metagenome assembly OJAW01 (sample SAMN03283290) | human gut metagenome | biome: human-associated habitat; material: feces | host: Homo sapiens | place: Peru | collected 2012 | reverse complement strand
GGTCTAATGCAGTTATTACTCTTTGATTTCTCTAATATCTGTGAAAAAAATTGGGAATAATATAAACATGTCTTGTTATATGGCATACATTTCTCTTTAACTCTATCGCAAATTCCCTCTTTATTACGTCTACAGATTTTTCGTATTTTATACACCTGGTCATACACACTCGAGAAATCAATTTTATATTCTAATGAAATTTTTTCAAGTTTATTTTTTTTCTAGATTATCATTTTTTTCTAGATTATATACTACCAATGGTTCTTTGTCTCCAATTATCTGTTTGGGATGCGTTTTTTCAATTTCGCAAATGAGCTCTTTAATATTATATTTTACATTTTTTACTACGCAATCATTATACAGTAGTTTGTTGTCATTGTACAGCATCTCATTATTCATCTCCAAATAACGGGTGACACCCACCATACTAGGTTGCTTGGTACGGATTTCCCAACCAAACTCTGCGTTATATTTCAAGTCTATCTTTCCCGTATCATTACCACGCTTGGTAGTCACCAAGATGACACCAGCGGCGGCCTTGGAACCATAGATACTAGCAGCGGCAGCATCCTTCAATACAGAGATAGACTGCACAGAGTGGATATCCACACTCGACATAGGGCGCTCAATACCATCTACCAGAACGAGAGGGTCGGAAGAGTTCCAGGAGCTCACACCACGAATCACAATCTTAGGATCCTCATCACCAGGCATACCTGATGAAGATGATGTAATCACACCAGGCAGATTACCTGTCAGGGCAGAACCGATATCAGAAACACCACCTGCTCGCTCCAGCACCTTACCGGTAGTCTGGGTGATGGCACCTACCACGGATGCCTTCTTCTGCTGACCGTAACCTACAACTACGACTTCGCCGATGGCGTTATCGTCTTCAAGGATAAGTTTAAACTCTCTCTTCTTACCAACCTTCACTTCCTTGGTCTTCATACCTACGTAAGTAAATACAAGGGTAGAATTCTCGGAAGGCACGTCGATTTTGAAGTTACCATCAAAGTCGGTAACAGCACCGACACCGGCGCTTCCTTTCACCTTTACAGTGGCACCTATCAGAGGCTCACCTGTACCGTCAACAAGATTACCCTTGACCTGGATCTTCTGAGCCTGAGCATTCAAGCTACAGAAAGCTCCCACCAAGCATAAGGCTGCTGTCCGTTTCATTGTTAAGACTTGTTCAATCATGTTCTATTCATTTTTGATTTATGCTTAATTATTTATGTATTTACAGTTTATATTGTTTATTCGCGGCTGCAAAGATAAAGGTTTCATTTCAGATGCACTTTGTCTCTTGTAACAGATACTTTGCCGTTAATAACAAACTTTAAAAGAACGAATCTTGCCACCTTTTAACACTTGTTTTATCACACAGACACCTTTTTGAGGTTTATTCACTTTTTCACCAGCTATATTATAATAATAGGTGGCGACAACCTCAGCATCGTTCACTTTTTGCTCAATTCCCGTATCTATTTGTTTCATGTACCATTCCTTATACCAGTTCATACAGGCATATCCGCAGCACTCTTCAAAGAGATTGTGCTTCTTGGCATTCTGGAAACCCGGAATCACCCTGCCGGTCTTCAGATACTCATCAATGTCGTAATACTCCTGTGGATGGGTAAGGGTCATACCGATGTTGCCGAAATGGTCGTGAACAGCCTTCCATGCCAATCCCCATTTAGAGGTTGACGCCGTTGCCCAGCTGCCCAGGTTGGGCTGAGTCCACTGCCCCCACTCATTGTAGTGACCTTCACTCGCCTTGTCGGGATCTTCCGGACTCCAGTCTATCTCCGTTACCATGATAGGTTTACTGGTAACCATAGGGACTTGAGCCTGGAATTGCTGGATGAAAGCATTGTGATTACAGTTCTTGTCGCTGGCATTATACCATCCGGAATAAACATGTACTGCATAAGAGAAATTGTCCTCGCTATCGGTAATAGGATACTTGGCGTAGTTCTGATACTGGCTCTGATAGCCTGCACCCGGAACCCAGATGATTCCCTTGAAGCCTTGGTTTCTGATTTCGTCAACCACTGGCTGGAAGTAATCGTGCAGTGCCTTATCCGAATTAGAGCCATCACTCAGATGAACCCTCACCGGCTCGTTGGCAAGTTCGATGGAGATCAATCCAGAGTTCTGCTGGATATACTCATCGGCAGCGAAGGTCTTCCATATCGATTTCAGGTAGCGGTTGTACTTATCGCCTACACTGATGTCTTGAGGACATACTCCCGGTGGACGCACGATGACGTAAAGCCCATGAGCGATGGCATCCTTGATTAATGGGATATAGAGCTTCTGGAGATAGAGGCGGTAGCGCGCCATGTTGAACGCAGAAATGTCAGCCTCGCCCTCTGACTTCTTCGTCGGGTCATTGGTCCAGCAAGGATCCATGTGCAGACGGAACACGGTGCAGTAAGCGCCCTGCTCCTTGTCGGTGATGGCTGCAAACTGCTTGGAGAAATATTCCAGGCAAGGCTTGATGTCGGCTTCCGAATAGTCAGCCTTCCACTGCTGCCATCTCCAGCCGTTAAAATAACGGTTTGGAGTATCCATCACTCCATGCAAGACAACCGTCTTACCTGTGGCATCGACAAGGTTCTTACCTTCTACACGAAGGGCAGGAAGATTGTCAGCCGCATTGCCAAGCAATGACACCATGACCATCGCAAAGCCAAGAATTATTTTCTTTTTCATATCTTGTTATTGTTTTTAGATTCTATCATATTTTGAAAAACAGAATGGCACGTAATCACTACGCACCATTCTCAGAAAACCAATTAATCATGAGCCTATAGCTACATGATATACTAAATGTTATAAACCAAATTAAACCTATTTGTTAGTAAACCTAACTATTAGTAAACCTAACTATTAATAAACCTAACTATTAAAACCTAACTATTTTTTTAAACAAACTATTTTTCAGCTGCAAAGATACTGCTTTTATACAATATGTACTTTTTCTGAAGTAACGATTTCTTTTTCAATCATCTACAGAATGTAACAAACACTTTGTTACATGTAACATTTGCATGGCAAAAAGTAAAAAAGCCTGGTTTTTGCTTGAATAATCCAAAAAAAATCACTATTTTTGCACTCAGAATAAAGTTATCAACAAGTTTTGATGACAAACCAATAAAGATTAAACTAGCAATGAATACAAAAAGCCAATTAGTCATGAAAAGTATCCTTCTGATACTTATCCTCTCAGCTTTCTCTATCCTCCCGTCATGGGGACAGAGCGGGAAACTGTTCAATACAGACAATCAACTCTCAAGCAATCTTGCCACACAGGTGTTCCAAGACAGGAATGGCTTTATCTGGATTGCCACCCGTAACGGCTTGAATGCTTATGATGGTTATCACATCTCTATCATGAAGAAAGAGCTTGCCAACAGCCAGGGACTGAACAGCAACTACATCAACTGCATCACCCAGGATGATAAGGGACATATTATATTAGGTACCAACAACTCCCTGTTGGCTTATACGGGAAGTGAATTCCACAAAATACCTATGCTCGACCCAAAAGGCAAAGAACTCACCACATACGTAACCCAGGTTTACTCACTCCGAAACAAGGATATTGCCGTTGCAACATCCGGATATGGCATCCTGCTCAAAAAACCGGATGCCCAGGAATGCCATGCCATGAAAGGGGATGTGGAAAAGCTGAAACACATACACAAATTATTGGAAGACAAACAGGGCAGACTCTGGATTATTACAGAAGACGGAAGACTGCACCGCAAGGAAACAAACGGGAAAATAACATCCCGCTTCCATGGAACAGAAGGACTGACCATACAGGACATCCAGCAGGATGACTTTGGCAACTTCTATCTGGCAACCAAAGATAAAGGTGTATATGTATTCAAAAACGGCAGTAAAATCTTAACCAAGATACCCAACATAGGCAATCTGCCTATCGACAACATCTACATCAGTCGCAACAACCTGCTTTATATCGGAAGTGACGGAATGGGTATCTGCGTATACGACCCGAAGACGGGCATCGTACAGGACAACCCGCTCTTCAGCCGACTGGTAAATCTTGCCAAGAGCAAGATTACAAGTATCATAGAGGATAACAGAGGCAATATCTGGGTGAGCATGTTGCAGAAAGGTGTGTTCATGCAGGGAAACGCCCAGAATGACTTCAACTATATGGGATTCCGACTGGGCAACCGCAATGTGATAGGCGAAAATTCCATAACCAGCCTTTGCGTAAACCAGGGAGACCAGGTTTGGGTAGGTACCGACAAGGACGGCCTATACCTATTTAATATAAGAACCCGCACCGTACAGGGACATTTTCTGGACCAGACTACCATCCTCGCCCTTTGCAAGGACAGCGAAGGGAAAACCTGGGTGGGTACCTATTCCGACGGATTGGGCTATCTTGATGCAGCCGGCATCTTCCATCCTGTAGATTTAGGCATCAGCAAATCAATAGGCATCTTCGGCATCAACCAAGACCCACAGGGCAATCTCTGGATAGGCACCATGGGAGCCGGTATCTTCTGTTTGGGGAAGGACGGAAGCAGAAAGAACTATAGGGCTAAATATGGAACAGAAAACAACCTCAAGGCTAACTGCCTCCCCAACGATTATACCTCCAGGCTATCCTTCTCCAAGGATGGCAATCTGGTATATGTAGCTACCTCTGTTGGTCTGGCTTGCCTAGATCGAAAGCGCAACAGTTGGGTTTCTACCTTCAGGGGAATCAACTGTATGAACAAGAACGGGTTCTCCCATTGTGTGTTTACAGACAGCAAAGACCGCGTCTGGTATGGAACTGAAGAAGGTGCCTTCTGCTTTGATTTCAAGAAAGGCATCAAGCCTAAGTTGTATTCTACAGCTAATGGACTGACCGACAATAGTGTGGCAAGTATCACAGAAGATAACCTTGGCAAGATATGGATAGGAACAACGGTTGGTCTCAACCAGCTAGACCCGGAGAATGGCAAGATTATCAAGTACTATGCCGAAAGCGGCTTGCAGAGCAATGAGTTCAGCGATGCGTCCGTATGTACCACCTGGGGAAATAAGGTAATCCTGATGGGTGGTTCCGGTGGTCTCAACTGGTTCCAGGCAGACAAGGTAAGGCAGCATCCTTGGCAGGCAAAGGTAGTTATCTCTGGTTTTCTCGTGAACAACACTGCCGTTACTCCAGGAATGGAATCGGGCAGCTATACCATTACAGAAGACTGGGTTACTGTCAGCAAGGAGTTTCAACTCTCCCACGATGACAACTCGTTCTCTCTCCAGCTCTCCACTCTCACCTATAATGACGTGGAGCAGATTAGCTATGCCTACAGCATCAATGGAGAAACATGGCGAATTGTGCCAGTTGGACAGAACGAATTGGCGTTCTCCCACATGGCACCAGGTAGATACGACTTCCGCATCAAGGCAATCTGCAATGGCTATGAAACGCCGGTCAATACGTTCACTATCATCATTCACCCAGCCTGGTATGCCAGCTTCTGGGCAAAGCTCTTCTATCTGCTGCTTCTCATAGCAGCCATCATGCTCTACCTGCGCCACCGCAAGCACCAGATGGAAGACCAGCTCATCCTGCAGCAGCACATCCACGCCGAGGAGATGAGTGAAGCAAAGATTAAGTTCTTCATGAACATCAGTCATGAAATCCGTACGCCATTGACGCTGATCATCACCCCATTGCTCTCCCTCATCAAGGAAGACAAGGAGCCACACCGACAGGGCATCTACGAGATTATCCGAAAGAATTCGGAACGCATCCTCCACCTCATCAACCAGATGATGGACCTGAGAAAGATTGACAAGGGACAGATGGTGATGCGTATGTGCAAGACCGATATGGTTTCGTTCATCAGCGAAGAATACGAACTCTTCAGACAGCAAGCCGTGACCAAGAGCATCGACTTCGAATACCAGCATGACAGCGAGGAGCTGCCTGTATGGATAGACCGCAACAACTTCGACAAGGTGATAATCAACATCCTTTCGAATGCCTTCAAGTTTACCCCTACGGCAGGTCATATTCTCCTCTCACTCACCCATACCGACCACCATGCCTACATCAGCATCAAGGACAGTGGCATCGGCATACCGAAGGATAAGCTGGAAACCATCTTCCAGCGCTTCTACCAGAGTCCTAATGACCCTAACGACCGCAACATCGGTACGGGAATCGGCCTCGACCTGACTCGTTCGCTCGTAGAACTGCACTACGGCACCATCTCTGCCCGCAACAACGAGGGCGAGAAGGGGAGCAAGTTTGAGCACGGAAGCGAATTCATCATCCGCATCCCATTGGGCAAGGATCATCTCAAGCCGGAAGAACTCATCGAGGAAGAAGAGGTGAAGGAAAAAGAGAATATGGAACTTGCAGAAGCAGAACAGGAAGAGCAATCGGCAGAAAACAATGACCAGTCAGCCGAAACCTTGAACAATTCCGATACTACCCCAGCCTCTGTCAAGGGAGCCAAGGCAGAAATCGTGATTGTGGAAGACGAAGAGGATATTCAGGATTACCTGAAGGCCCAGCTCTCCAGCGACTTCAAGATTCGCACCTACCCTAACGGAAAGGTGGCACTCAACGAGATTCTGAAGAATAAACCAGACCTCATCATCAGCGACATCATGATGCCGGAGATGGACGGAACCACCCTCTGCACCAAGCTGAAATCAAACATCAACACCAACGATGTGCCTATCATCCTGCTTACGGCAAAGAGCCGTGAGGAAGACCAGCTGGAAGGATTGCAGACCGGTGCAGATGCCTACATCCTGAAGCCATTCAATATGGACATCCTGCGCCGCAACATCATCAACCTGCTCACCGTGCGCCGCACTTTGCGCAACAAGTTCACGGGCAATGAAAGCCAGAATCACCAGGTAGAGCAGATAGAAATGCAGACACCAGACGATTCTCTGATGCAACGCGTGATGGATGTAATCAACGAAAACATCAATGATTCCGACCTGAGTGTGGACATGATTGCACAGAAGGTGGGCATCAGTCGCGTGCACCTGCACCGCAAGATGAAGGAGCTGACCAACCAGACGCCACACAGCTTCATCCGCAACATCCGTCTGCAGCAGGCAGCCAAGTTGCTGAAGGATGGCAAGCAGAGCATCACCGACGTGATGTACGCTTGCGGTTTCTCCAATTCGGCTAGTTTCAGCACCATGTTCAAGAACCTCTACGGCTGTTCTCCTAGAGAATACATGATGAATGCCATGAAGGAATAAAGAGGATAAACAATAGAAAAAAGAATATGTAACAAAAACGAGGCTTTATGAAACGTAGAAAAAAGTCTTGGTTACATTTCACAACGATAGATTGCAAATAAAACCGTAACTTTGCAGCGGAAAAACCAGTATGGATTCTCTCCCTGGCTTTCCGCTGCATTTTTTGTATAATCTTTAAAAAACAACAAATCATAATGAAGAAATTAGCAATCTTATCGCTTTCGATGATGCTTGCAGCAGGAGCGCAGGCACAGACAGCAGAGTTCGACTACTTTAAGTATGCCGGCAATGATGCCCGTTTCAATGTCGAGATAGACAAGACGCATCAGTACTACAACCCAGTATTGGCAGGATTCTATCCAGACCCTTCCCTCTGCCGTGCGGGCGACACCTACTATCTGGTGAACTCATCCTTCACCTTCTTCCCAGGTGTGCCTCTCTCAACCAGCAAGGACCTGGTAAACTGGACTCCTGCCGGCCATGTGCTCACACGCCAATCGCAGGTGCCCCTGAAGGGTCAGCATGTATCAGGCGGTATCTTCGCACCAGCCATCAGCTATAACAAGAAAAACAAGACCTTCTATATGATTACCACCAATGTGGGAGCCGGCAACTTCTTTGTGAAATCAAAAGATCCTTCCAAAGGCTGGAGCGAGCCTATCTATCTGAAGAAGATTGACGGCATCGACCCTAGCTTCTTCTTCGATGACAATGGCAAGGGATATATCGTTCACAATGGTCCGGTAGTTGGCGGTGCCGACTATGAGGGACAGCGTGCTATCCGCTGCTTCGAATTCGACGTGAAGGGCGACAGCATCAAGGGCGACTTCAAGGAGATTCTGCGTGGCGGAACCCATGTAGAGGCTCGTCCTATCTGGATTGAGGGTCCTCACCTCTTCAAGAAGGGCAAGTTCTATTATCTGATGTGTGCAGAAGGTGGTACAGGCGGTTGGCACAGCGAGGTGATTCTTCGCGCCAAGAACCCAATGGGTCCTTGGGAGGAATGCCCAAACAACCCTATCCTTACCCAGCGTACTGGACTCGATCCAAACCGCAAGGACCCTGTATCCAGTGCTGGTCATGCAGACATCGTAGAAGATGGAAAGGGTAACTGGTGGGCTGTATTCCTGGCTTGCCGCCCATACGAGGAGGATATGTACAATACAGGTCGCGACACCTATCTTCTGCCGGTAACATGGAAGGATGGTTGGCCAGAGATTCTTGCCAAGAATACACCTATTTCTACGATTGGTGAGAAGGCTGGCTTGAAGCCTGCTGCAAAGAATGAATTCTCAGGAAACTTCAGCTATACAGACAACTTCGAGTGCTGCAAGGATGCCAACAAGTCTTGTGAAGCAAAGAAAAAAGCGAAGACTCCCAAAAATGGTACTGTAAACAAGACATGTTGTACCAATAAAGCCGGTTTGAAGGATTTAAATCCTAGATGGATGTTCCTCCGTGATTTCGTAGATTGCTATCAAGTAAAAGATGGCAAACTGGAATTCAATCTCTTGCCAGGCAATATCTACAAGCGTGAACCGATGTCTGCCATCTGGGCTCGTCAGCAGCACGGAACCTTCACAGCCGAGACAGAAATCAACTTTACTCCTCGCAATGACAAGGAGATAGCCGGTATCGCTCTTTTGCAGAAAGAAGACCACAACTTCGTACTGGGCAAGACCATGAAGAAGGGCAAGCTGATTATTACCCTGACCCGTGCCGAGAAGAACAATGCCCTCATTGCTTCTGCTCCTATCAAGGCTGGCAAGCTGAAGCTGAAGGTTGAAGGTCATGATAGATACTACGATTTCTATTATGCAGAGGAAGGCGGCGACTGGCAGCTGCTCGCCAAAGGCGTGGATGCCAGCAACCTGAGCACCCAGAAGAGCGGTGGCTTCATCGGTGCCTGCATCGGACTCTATGCCTCTTCCAACAAGGAATAACAGATATCATTATAAAACATAAAAATACAAAAAGACTCCCCGAGCTTTTCGAGGAGTCTTTTGTATTTTTCCTTTGTATAAATTTATTTATTCTTCACAATATCCAATGTCATTTTACCTACCCAGATGGCATTCTTACCATTCTGATCTACCGGAACAGGTTTGCCATCGAGATTGTTCAGGTATTCCAGCTGCTTAAAGTAGGTGTGGCTATGACCACCCAATATCAGGTCGATGTTGCGGGTAGCTGGTGCTACTTCAGAATCGTCAATGCCATCAATCTTCCATCCCAGATGAGAGATGCAGATAATGACATCACACTTCTCCTTCTTCTTCAGAATCTCCGTCATCTCATTCGCTTTTGCAATAGGATCGAGATACTTGATGCAGCCGTAGTTCTTCTCAATTACCAATCCCGCCAGTTCCGGACCAAGACCGAAGACGCCAATCTTCAAACCCTTGCGGTTGATGATTGCATATGGCTTGACGATATCGGCAAGCTCTGTACCCGTAAAATCATAATTTGAGCATACAACCGGGAACTTCGCCATCTTGAAGAGACGAACCATATTGTCAATACCGAAATCGAACTCATGATTACCGATGGTAGCTGCATCATACTTCATCTCGTTCATCAAGCCAACCTCTACATCGCCCTTGAAGAGAGAATAATAAGGTGATCCCTGTGAGAAGTCACCACTATCAAAGAGCAGGAGATCAGGATTCTGCTTACGCTCTTCCTTAATCATAGCCACACGACGGAGGAAACCGCCACGATTGGCTGTCGCTGTATCTGCCAGGTTGGGATTGATAGGCATCACGCAGGAGTGGGTATCATTGGTATGGAGCACCACAAGCTGCTTGACAACCTTCGCCTCCTTCTTAGCCTTAGCCTGTACAGTAGCTGGCTGCATCGCGAAAGATGCCAAAACCAGACCGATATATAATAATGTATGTTTCATCTGAATTCTCAATTATAAATTATTCATTATCAATTATTCATTCACCACCACGCAGCGGCCTTCAATCTTTGATTCCACCTCTTTGCCCTGCGCCATCATCGCACGGAAGTAATTCATGATGATATATCTCACGTTGTTCTCACGCTGCTTAGGAGCCAGCACATCCGTACCACTCTTGAAAGCCACGAGCTGGTCGTTGCCCTCAGCCAGGTAATCAAGCGTAGCAATGCGATAACTCTTCTGTGGGTCAACAGGTTCACCATTTATGGTAACGTTCATCAGCTTACCTTCCTTAGTTATCACCATTCTCACAGCGCTGCTCAAGCCTTCACCGCCACGATGCGCTATCTGCTGGAAGAGTTCGAGCACCTTGTCTCCGGTCAGAGTGAGGAAACAGATCTTGTTCTCGAAAGGAGCCATGTCGTTCACATCACCTACCGTAACCTTACCCTTGGCAAGATTGCTCCGGATGCCGCCCATATTATAAACGGAGAATACCGGCTGCTCATCAAACTGCTTTCCACCCCAGACCAAAATATCGCAAAGCAGGTTACTGAGCTCGCTCTCAGGGCGATGACGGGTCATATCATGAGCGATGCTACCCACCACAGGGCCCATGATGCTATCCACCTTGCTCTTATAAGGGGCAAGAAACCCTGCAGCCTCAGCATCAGGCTGAGCATCCCATTTTTTATCTACCAATATACGGGTTCTCTCTACCTTTGCCACCTTGAATTTCTGTGCAAAAGCAGGACTTGCCATCAGCAGCATGGTTGCAGAAGCAAGCAAAATCTTGATACTATTTTTTTCCTTCATACTTAATACAATAAATACTTTTAGAGTGCAAAGTTACAAAATAAATCTGCGAAATCTGCGAAATTTGCGAAAAAATTCAATGACAGTAGTAAAGAAAACAAAAAAACTGCGAGGAAATCGAAAGAAAGTATCTGAAAATTTGCGAGATACGAGAAAAAGTCGTAACTTTGCACCCGCTTTTCGGCGTAACCGCTGTTGTCTGGGCAGAAGAGTTG
>OJAW01001913.1_pt1 | contig 11231 bp, 8 predicted proteins | sample 1589151 | NCBI WGS metagenome assembly OJAW01 (sample SAMN03283290) | human gut metagenome | biome: human-associated habitat; material: feces | host: Homo sapiens | place: Peru | collected 2012 | reverse complement strand
TAGGTGTATATCAAATAAGATATGAAGTAATAGACTCTAATAATACTAAATCATATGCTATAAGAACTGTTATAGTAGGTGAATCAAAGATATTTGCTAATGGTAAAGTGGTATACTATAATCCAGAAACAAATAAGAAATGCACAAGTAGTGAAGCAGTAAGCACTACAGGAACTAAAACAGGATGTATGAAATGGTTTGCATTTAATGATAAAGGAAATGATACAATAAACCTACTACTAGATCATAATACAACAGCAAAAGTTTCATGGGTAACAAAAGCAGATTATATTGCTGCTGGAGGAACAGAAGCAGAATATGGAAAAGACGGAAATAATAGTAAAGGGCCAATCACATTATTAAAACAACTAAAAAGTGATACAAGTACATGGAATAAAAGTATAAATGCTAGACTAATAGAAGCAAGTGAAATAGCTACTATAACGGGATATCCAAATTTGGATAATTACATGTATTACTTCCATGATAACACACAAACAGTATACAAAGGAGCAGCAGGAACAAATAAATATGCATGGTTATTTGATAATACAAGAGAATGTACAAAATACGGATGTAATGTAGCAGATTCTAGTACTTATGGATACTGGACAAACACTGCAAATTCCAGCGGTATTAGCGACGCTCGTGACGTGGACAACTTTGGCAGATTGCTCAGCACCGCTGTGGATGTTCCAGGCATCCACGGTGTGCGCCCAGTTGTAACTATCTCAAAATCTATCATCTCCTAAATACTAACAAATATGAGATAGAGGCCGCATATTTGAAAAATAAAGGGAAAATGAGTGAGAATAGAATAACTTTATAAAAAAAAGAACGATTTTCGTTCTTTTTTTTGCTATAGCATCTATATAAACAATAATATTATTGTACTAATATTATATGTTTTGCAATTATTAAATATACAAAAAATATAAAAAATGTTATAATCTAGTTAGGGGGAAACTTATGAAAAAAATGGATGTAGCAGTTCTTTATACGAAGATGAGAATCGATGATGGATTTAACTTAATGATACCTTTTAGAGTAGTACTTGGTAATATTGATGAAAAAGCTTATACTTTTACTGATATATTTAGTACTCAAGTATATGTTAACTCAGATTTAGTAGTTGATGATAGTGCACCATATTCATTTAATATGGTAGTGCCTTTAAAAGATTTAAAGAAGAAGTATGGTAGTAGTTCTGATTTAGTAGCTTGTCAAAGATATTTTGATGAAATAAAAAAGAGGGCTTTTTTCTATAAAGATACTTATGTTATGAATAGTATGCCATTAGATGAATTTCATGAAAAATATGGTTTATCAGTAACTTATTCTGATACTGAAAAACTAAAAGAACAAATGAGAAAAATATTAGATGGTGAAATAGAACCATTAAAGGATGAAGAAGTAGAAAAAGAAGAGTTAAAACATGTTAAGTTATCAATTACTGATTATAGAATTAGTGAAGTAGTTAATAAAGTAAAAGAAACTGTAATAGCTCAAGATGAAGCTGTAAGACAAATTGTTACAGCAATTTATAGAAACTATATGTTTGATGATCCTAAAATGAAATCAAATGTATTTGTATACGGTCCTACAGGAGTAGGTAAAACAGAAATTGTTAGAACTATTGGTAAACTATTTGATATACCGGTATTAGTTGAAGATATGACTAGATATACTTCTGCAGGTTATAAAGGTGCTGATTTAGATGATATATTAGTTAAGTTATATTATAATGCTAATGAAGACCTTGATGTAGCTGAAAGATCTATTTTAGTTCTTGATGAAATAGATAAAAAAGCTGCAGGTGATAGTCAAAGCTCATTTCAAAAAGATGATGTATTAAAGTCACTTCTAAAAATAATAGAAGGTGGAGTTTTTGATATTGAACTTGATTCAAAAGAAGTAATTAATTTTGATACTTCTAAATTAACAGTTATTACTTGTGGAGCTTTCTCGGATTTATATGAAAAAACTAGTAGAAAACAAATAGGTTTTACTAAAGAAGAAGAAAAGAAACCAGATAAAGTAGAACTTGAAGCATTTACTAAATATGGTATACCAGTTGAATTTATTGGTAGAATGGATACTATTGTTGGACTTAATAAATTAAGTAAAGATGATTTTGTTAGAATACTTAAAGAATCACTTAAAAGTCCTATTAGAATATATATGGAAAATTTAGCTAAAATAGGTGTTAATGTATCATTTAATGAAGAAATATATGATAGTATTGCTACTAAAGCAATAACTAAATATGATACAGGTGCTCGTGCACTTAAAGTTATTGTAGATGAAATGTTCCAAGAAATATTATATGGTATATTTGATAGCAAAGAAGGAATTGAAAGTTTATCTGTTTCAAAAGAAACTGTAGATGATAATAAAGTATATAAATTAACTAAAAAGAAAGCAAAAGAAGTTGAAGTAAGTGAATAAAGAAATTGAAAAAAGTATAATTAAGAGATATAGAAAAGAAATATGGGCTAAGTTTGTTAAAGCCGTAAAAGAATATGAACTTATTAGTGAAAATGATAAAATTGCCGTTTGTATAAGTGGAGGAAAAGATTCCTTCCTACTTGCTAAATGTATGCAGGAATTATTAAGACATGGTAAGTTTCATTATACATTAGAATTTATTGTTATGAATCCTGGATATTCAAAAGAGAATATAGAAAAAATAAAAGAAAATTTAAAAACGATGGAAATAGATGCTCATATATTTGATACTCCAATATTTGAATATACAAGTACTACTGATAATCCATGTTATTTGTGTGCTAAAATGAGGAGAGGCTATTTATATAGTTACGCAAAGAAACTAGGATGTAATAAAATAGCTTTAGGACATCACTTTAATGATGTTATTGAGACAGTACTTTTAAATATGTTATTTAATGGTACATATGCATCTATGATGCCTAAACTTCATAGTGATAATTTTTCAAATATGGAACTTATTAGACCATTATATTTAATTCGTGAAAAAGATATTATATCATGGGCTAAATATAACAATTTGAACTTTTTAGATTGTGCATGCACAGTTACTAAAAAAGATATAGGTAAAAGAAAAGTAGTAAAGAATTTAGTTAATGATTTAAATGCTATTTATAGTGAAGCTGATAAAAATATACTTAAATCTACTTTAAATGTAAATTTAAATACTTTACTTGGATATAAAAAGAATAATAAAAAACATAATTTTTTAGAAGATTATAATGACAAAAAATAAAACATTTGATATAATTATATTAGCCTAGATATGAGGACAGTTACAATTTAGAAAAACCTACTGAATTATGATTATTGGATATCTAATGAAAAAGTGGTGTAGAATGCTTAATATTATTAAGACTCCTAAAACTTTAGCTGTGATACCCACCTGGTAAAACAGGTTTTTGATCATATGTAACATCCCTTATTTGGGTTTTTATTTTGGAGGAAATGATGTATACAGAAACAATAAAAACAGCAATGCTGTTTTTCCCATTCATTGCTTTATTAATTAGTGTTCCATTTATTCTTAGAGAATATCATAATTATGGTTCAATCTCATTTATGCGATTTTTAATTATTTATTCTTTTGCCTTTTATTTATTGTGTGCGTATTTTTTAATTATTTTACCACTACCAAGCATAAGTGATGTAGCATCTTTAGATATACCAAGAACGCAACTCATTCCATTTAAATTCATATATGATTTAGTTTCTGATACATCTTTTAATATAAAAAAACTAATGAATTTATCATCATTTTATGTACCACTTTTTAATATATTACTAACAATACCTTTTGGAATGTATTTAAGATATTTCTTTAAATATGATTTAAAGAAAACTATCTTAGCTTCTTTTTTACTTAGTATGTTTTTTGAACTTACACAGCTAAGTGGACTATATTTTATATATCCTAGAAATTATAGATTATTTGATGTAGATGATTTAATACTTAATACTTTTGGCGGAATATGTGGTTATATTATTTTTAGACCATTTAATAATATACTACCTAAAAGAGAAGAAATAGATAGTAAAGCTTTAGAAAAAGGTAAAAATGTTTCAAGTTTTAGAAAATCTACAGCTTTTATATTTGATTTAGTTTTATGTGGTATATTTTCTACTATAATATATTTAATTACTAGAAATAGTGGTTATTCATTTATAGTTAGTATAATTATATATTATTTTATAGTTCCATTATTTATGAGTGGACAAACACTAGCGGATAAATACTTAAATATTAAAGTGGTTGATTATAATAATAATTATAATGTTTTTAGAACAATGTATAGAAGATTATTATTTATTATTATATATTTAGTAATGCCAATAGTACTAGTTAAATATTTAGATGTTTTTTTAAGTTTAATATGTTTTATTATTACACTTATATATACTTTTATATCTATTTTTAAGTATATATTTACGAAAAAAGTATTAGCGTTTGAATATATTAGCAAAACAAAATTTATAAGCACTATAAAATAGAAAAATGTTATAAATGATTATAACTTTTTTTATTAATAATTACTTAAGTTCGTGTTATAATAAATATGGTGAATAGTATGTTTTCTAGAATAGAAGTATTAATTGGTGATAAAATAAATTTAATTAAAAATAAAACAGTATTAATAATTGGTCTTGGAGGAGTAGGGGGATATGCTTTAGAAGCACTTGTAAGAAGTGGTATAGGTAAAGTAATAATAGTTGATAATGATAAAGTAGATGTGTCTAATTTAAATAGACAAGTAATAAGTTTAAATTCTAATATTGGGATAAAAAAAGTAGATGCTTTTTATGACAGAATAAAAGATATTAATCCAGATTGCGAAGTAATTAAAATTGATAAATATATAGTTCCTGATAATATTAACTTATTATTTAGCAAACACATTGATTATATTATAGATGCTTGTGATACTATTATTACTAAAAAAGAAATAATTAGAAAATGCTTAGAAAAAAATGTTAAATTTATCTCATGCATGGGAACTGGTAAAAAGTTGGATCCGACAAAATTAAAAGTAGTAGATGTTAGAAAAACTAGTTATGATCCAGTTGCTAAAATAATTAGAAATATGGTAAAAAAAGAACATATAAAAGGTAAGATACCTGTTATATGTAGTGATGAAAAAGTAATAAATAAAGAATCAAAAGTAATAGGTTCTATGATGTTTGTTCCTGCTACTGCTGGTATTTTATGTGCTAATTATGTTATCAAAGATATTATAGGTGAAGTATGAATATAGAAAAAGAGTTACTAAAAATAATAAAGAAAATTGATGGTAAGGTATTATTTATTGGTTATGATGATAATAAAATAAATAAAGCTATATTAAATAATGATAATATTACAATGTGTGATATATTTAGTGTACATAAAAGTACTAAAAAAAATAAAGGGGAATTTGATGGTAAGACAAGTCGTGAAATTGTACTTAGAAAAATAAATAAAGAATATAAGAAAAAATATTTAGATTATGTTTTTTGTGATATAGAGGTAGTAAAAAAAGAAATTAATTATTTTATAAAAAATAGTTTGTATTTAAGTAATAATAAAATTTATTTATATGGTAGTACTGATGATTATAGTGTTAATACTATAAAAGAAAGATATAAAAAATATAATTTAGATATAAATGTAAATAAAAAAGATAGACAATATATAATAGAAATAACAAATAAAAATAAATATAATAGTTTAAAATCAAATATATATTTATACTTATATAATACAGTAGATTTTATAAATAAACTTATAGATTCTACTGGAGATGTTATGACGAGGTAATATGGAAGCAAAAGAATATGCAATTAATGCTCATAAAGGGCAAAGAAGAAAAAGCGATAAAGAAAAACCTATGGTTATTCATCCAATTATAGTAGCAAATATACTAAAAGAATATGGTTATGATGATAAAGTTGTTGCTGCTGGATACTTACATGATACTGTTGAAGATACTGTTACTACGATAGATGATATAGAAAAAAATTTTGGAAGTGATATTAAAAGTTTAGTATATGAAGCTAGTGAACCAGATAAATCTAAAAGTTGGGAAGAAAGAAAAGAACATACTATTTCAAATACTAAAAATTTAGATATTAGACATAAAGCTATAATATGTGCTGATAAAATAGCTAATTTAGAGGATTTAGCGATTTTATTTGGCATGAATGGTAAACGTGATTTTAGTGCCTTTAAAAAAGGTGAAGAACAACAAAAATGGTATTATGAAAGTGTATATAATAGTTTGATACATAATGAAGATGAAAATAATCCTATGTTTGCTAGACTTAGAAAAGCGATTGATTTAGTATTTTATAACAAGGATAATTTTAATTGTAAAGATTATCTTTCAAGTGCTTATTATAATGAATTATTAAAACTACATTATTCAAAATTAGAATTAGCAAAAATAGCGTCAGTAATTAATAATAAACCTTATGTTATTGAATTTACTGGCACTCCAAGAACTGGTAAAACTACTATTATTCATATTTTAGAAGAATTCTTTAAAAAAGGTGGTTTTACTGTAAAAATAGTTGATGAATTTACAACATCAAAATATTATAAAGAAGAAATATATCCTAATATAAAAGATAAAAGTGTTTTATATAGAAATACATTAATACCTACATATGTAAAAGAAAATATAGAAAATGCTATTAAAGAATATGCAGATATCATAATAGTTGATAGAGGATTATATGATAGACTTATATGGATTTATAGAGCAAAAGAAAGAGAAGAAATAACTTCAACTGATTATAATAATTATGTAAAAGAACATCTAGATGATATAAATGTATTAGAAGATATTATTATATCAACTTATACTGATAGCACTTCAGCAATAAAAAGGGATTATAAAGCTCATTTATCTTTAGAACCTAGAACATTTCTAAACAAAAAGAATATAGATGAATATAATAATGCATTTAATAATACTTTAGATATGATAAATAATATATATTCATTTGATACTACAAATGAAAGTATTAGAGATACTTCTATAGCTATTTTAAATAAAATACTAGCTGATATGAGAGTAAAATATTTAGATGAACTTAATAAAGAATTAAACTAACTAATGTTAGTTTTTCTTTTAAATAATTGTATTTTAAGGTTATTTATAGTATAATTTTAGTGTTAGGGTGATGTTATGTATCTAAAAAATATAAAGGCACATGGATTTAAATCTTTTGCAGATAAAATCAATATAGAACTTGATACTAAACTAACTGGTATAGTAGGACCTAATGGTTCTGGTAAAAGTAATATAGTGGATGCAGTAAGATGGGTACTAGGTGAACAATCTGTTAAATCACTTCGTGGTGATACTTCTATGACTGATATAATATTCTCAGGTAGTAAAAGTAGAAATCCACTTAATGTTGCAAGTGTTACTTTAGTGCTTGATAATAGTGATAATTATTTACCTCTTGCATTTAATGAAATATCGATTCAAAGAAGAGTATATAAAGATGGTAGTAATGAATATTATTTAAATAATGAAAAGTGTAGATTAAAAGATATATTAGATTTATTAGTAGACTCAGGTTTTGGTAAAGATAGTTTAAATATTATTTCACAGGGTGAAGTAGAGAGTATTATTTCTTCTAAACCTACTGATAGAAGAGTTTTAATAGAAGAAGCAGCTGGAGTACTTAAATATAAAAAAAGAAAAGAAGAAGCTTTAAGAAAACTAGAAAAAACTCATTATAATATGAATCGTGTTAATGATGTTATAAATGAATTAGAAGTTCAAGTAGAACCTTTAAGAATACAAAAGGAAGCTTTAGAAAAGTATTTATCCGTTAAAGAAGAATTAGAAGATTTAGAAATATCACTAATTACTAATGACATAACTAATATTAGTTTTAATTATAATAATGCTAAAGCTTCTTTAGAAGAAGCTAATAATGAACTTATTCATATGTCTGCTAATAATAGTACTAATGAAGCTAAAATAGAAGAATATAAATTAAAAATATCAAAATTAGATAAAGAAATAAATTTGAAACAGCAAGAATTACTTAATAAAACTAAAGAAGTAGAAGAAGTAAATAGTGAAAAGAAAATAATACTTGAAAGACAAAAATATAAAGTAGAAGATCAAAAATTACATGATAATTTAATTAGTTTAAATGAAAAGAAATTAAAAATTGAAAATGATACTAATTTAATTATGCTAGAAATTAATTCTAAAAATAGTGAATTAAAAACTAATAACGCTAAATTAGAAGAATTAAATAATGAATTAAATAATATTAAAAATGATAAAAATAAATTACTTGTAACTTTAAATGAAAAAAATAAAAATTTAATTTATTTAAAAAATAGTAGTGATAGTTTAAGAAATGCTATTGATAGTAATAGTAATTTGCCATATAGTGTAAGAAATGTTTTAAATAATCCTAAATTAAAAGGTATACATAACATTATTGGAAAACTTTTTGAAGTAGAAGAAAAATATGCTACTGCTATTAGTACTGTTCTTGGACTTGCTAGTTCTAATATAGTAGTAGATAATGAAGAAATTGCTAAAGAAGCAATTAAATTTTTAAGAGAAAATAAACTTGGTAGAGCAACATTCTTTCCTTTAAATATTATCAAACCTAAAGGAATAGAAGAATATGTTCTTAATAAAATTAAAGTAGATGGCTTTATTGGAATTGCTTCTGATTTAGTAAAATATGATAAAAAATACTATAATATTATTACTAATCAACTTGGTAATGTTATAGTAGTTCGTGATATTGATGTAGCTAATAAAATTAGTAAACTTATAAATCATTCATACCGTATTGTTTCATTAGATGGTGAATTATTACATGTTGGTGGAAGTATTACAGGTGGAGCTTTAAGTAATAATAGAAACATAATTAGTGATAAGTATGAACTTGAAAAAATGCTAATGCAAATAAATAAAGTTACTAATGATATAAAAATCATTGAAGATAAAATAAATATACTTGATAATAATTATAAAGCAGTTGAAGATAAATATTATCTAGCTAATAAAAATAAATTATTATTAGAAGAACAAATAAAAAATAAAGAAAATATAATAATTGATTTAGATGATGATAAAAATGATATCGAATTAGAAATTAAAGGTATAAATAATATGCTTAATAATACATTATCTATTGAAGAGGAAAATGTAATTAATAAATTTTATGAAGTAACTAAAGAAAAAGATATATTATCTAATACTCTTAGTGAACTTATTAAATCTAAAAATGATTTAAATGATAGCTTGGAAGAATTTGAATATTCTAACAAAAAGGAAAATAGTTTATTTAATGCTAAAACTAATGAAATAAAAGAATTTGAAATTTCTATAAATAGAATGGATGTTAAATTAGATAATTTACTTATTAATTTAAGTGAAACATATTCAATAACTTATGAAGAAGCTTCTTTGAAATATAAACTTGAAATTGATGAACGTGAAGCAAGAGGCAAAGTTAATAGTTTAAAGAGACAAATAAATGAAATTGGTGTTGTTAACTTAGCAGCTAAAGATGAATATGAAAGAGTTAATACTAGGTATGAATACTTAACTAGTCAAAGAGAAGATTTATATAATGCTGAGAATACTTTACTTGAAATAATAAAAGAAATGGATGATATTATGGAAAGTGAGTTTAGTAAAACATTTGAAATTATCAATAATAATTTTAAAGAAACATTTAGAGATTTATTTAATGGTGGTGTAGCATCACTTAAACTTACAGAACCAGATAATTTACTTGAAACGGGTGTTGAAATAGTTGCTTCTCCTCCAGGAAAAAGTATGAAAAATATTATTTCACTTTCTGGTGGTGAAAAAACATTTACGGCTATTAGTTTATTATTTGCAATATTAAAAACAAGACCAGTGCCTTTCTGTTTATTAGATGAAATTGAAGCTGCTCTAGATGATGCTAATGTTGCTTCATTCTGTAAATATTTAAATAAATTCAAAGATAAGACACAATTTATTTTAATAACACATAAGAAAAAGACAATGGAATACATGGATACTTTATATGGTGTTACTATGCAAGAGTCTGGTGTTAGTAAATTAGTTAGTGTTAAACTAGAAGAAATAAAGGAGTGATAAAATGATATATGTAGTAATTATACTTGTTGTTTTACTATTATTATGTTTTATATTATATAATAGAATAATTAAATTAAAACTTAGATGTGAAAATGCATGGGCAAGTATTGATAATCAACTAAAGAGAAGAAATGACTTAATACCTAATTTAGTTGAAGTAACAAAAGGATACGCTAAGTATGAATGTGAAACATTAGTAGAACTTACTAAAGTTAGAACAAATAACATTAGTGAAGAAAGCAGTAAAAGTGATAAAATATCTAAAAATATCAATAAAATATTTGCTGTAGCAGAAGCTTATCCTGATTTAAAAGCTAGTGAGTTATATAAAAATTTGCAATTAGAACTTATTGGAACTGAAGATAAAATTGCTTATGCTAGACAATTCTATAATGATTGTGTTCAATATTTTAATACACAAATAATGATTTTTCCTAATAATATATTTGCAAAAGCTTTAAAGTTTACTCCTTATGAATACTTTAAAGTAAATGATAATGAAAAAGAAAATGTGAGTATTAGTCTATGATATTAAGAGATGTACGAAAAAATAAGATAAAAACATATTTAATATTTGGATTATTTATGGCTTTTATCTATTTAGTAATATATTTTGTAGGTATAATATTTGATATGTCTAGTTATATATTTGTTATATTTGCACTTGTTATATCTTTTATTAGTAGTTATGAAGCTTATTATAATTCTGATAAAATAATATTAAAATTAAATGGTGCTAGAGAAGCTACTAAAGAAGAAGATTTAATGCTAACTAATATTTTAGAAGGATTATGTTTAGCTACTGGTCTACCTAAACCAAGACTTTATATAATGGATGATTCAGCTATGAATGCTTTTGCAACAGGTAGAAATCCTGATAATGCTGTAATATGTGTTACTACAGGATTACTTAATAGACTTGAAAAATATGAAATAGAAGCTGTATTAGCACATGAACTTTCTCATATAAAAAATTATGATATATTACTTCAATCAATAGCTATCGTTATGGTAGGTTTCGTAGTTATAATATCTGATATAGTAAGTAGAAACTTGTATTATGCAGGTAGTAGGGATGATGATAATAAAAGTAATGGTATAATTATG
>OJAW01001908.1_pt1 | contig 11258 bp, 9 predicted proteins | sample 1589151 | NCBI WGS metagenome assembly OJAW01 (sample SAMN03283290) | human gut metagenome | biome: human-associated habitat; material: feces | host: Homo sapiens | place: Peru | collected 2012 | reverse complement strand
TATCTGATACGTACATATACACCTTTTGTTGGTTAAAATCAATTATTTCTTTATCCCTAATTCTTTGATATTCAATGTTTTACAATGTAACTACTTGATTATCAGATACAAAAAAAGGAGGCTTAGAGACCTCCCCAAGTAATCCGCTTGGGGTTCGAACCCAAGACCCCAACATTAAAAGTGTTGTGCTCTACCAACTGAGCTAGCGGATCTCCGTATTTGCTTTATTATCAAAAGCGAGTGCAAAGGTATGACTTTTCTGTCAAACAACCAAATATTTTAATGATTTTTTTATTCTGACGTATTTTCTTGCTATATCGTTTGGAATATTTTTCCTTTTATTATACATTTGCAACTTCATACGGGAGAAACACAATGTTCTTACGGAAAGACACAATATTCTTAGAAGGAAAATACGATGTTCTTGTGACAGGAACACAATATTTTCTTGCTGAAAACACACCATGATAAAACTATAAATTAAATATGAGACATTTTCCTTTATTGGCAATCGCTGCCCTATGCGCATTGCCGACACAGGCGCAGGAAACTGCACCGAAACTGAAAATCGGAGCCGAGACAAAGGTGGGCTTCTACAACGACAGGGTTGGCGGCGAACTGAGGCATGACCACTCTGGATTCAAAGGCGACCAGCTGAACGTCTTCGTTGACGGACAAATCAACGAGAAGGTTTCTTTCGCCTTCAGACAGCGACTGAACAAGAAAATCGAAAGAAACGACATTTTCCAGGCAACAGACTGGATGTATGTGACCTACCAGGCGAACAAGAACTGGGGAGTTTCTGCCGGTAAGGAGATAGTATGGATAGGTGGATACGAATATGAGAAAGCTCCTATCGACGTCTATACGGCATCTGAATTCTGGAACAACGTGACTTGCTTCAAATTCGGTGTGAACGGTGCATATACCTCTAACAGTGGCAACGACACCTTCTTCGCACAGTTCTGCGAGAGCTCTTTTGCCACCGCCGACAGACACGACATGTTTGCCTACAACCTCTATTGGACCGGAACTCACGGCATTTGGAGCACCACCTATTCTCTCAACATGATGGAATACGAACCGAGCAAATTCATTTCATACATAGCATTGGGCAACCGATTCAACATGGGAACGGTGACACTGGAACTGGATTTGATGAACCGTGCTGCCAGCCATCAGACATATTTCTTCAAAGACTGCTCTGTGATGGCAAACCTGATATACGGTGTGATTCCCATGCTGAACATCTACGGCAAAGTGACCTACGACGTGAACAAGACTGACACCGATGCCGACAAATACGTGATGGCCGGCTCGGAGCTGACCACGGTGAGCGGCGGTCTGGAGTTCTTCCCTGTAAAGAACAAGAAGAACTTCAGAGTGAACCTCGGTGTAGCACACACCAGCGGAAAGAACACAAACCCTGACGGCACGATGCTCAACGACAGACTGACTATTCAGGCTGGCGTATCGGCAAAGATCGACCTGTTCAAAATGGGTTATTGATAATGTCATGGCAACAGCTAATCTGTCAACAATGGCAGATGGTGCAATGCCCGGACGACAAAAAACCAAGAAAACCTATTCAGAATAAATCCAATACCTAAGACATCAACAAAAAGGAATATGGAAAACAAGACCAAGAAAAGAAGTCTGCTGCCAAATGGCTGCTTGTGCGTCCTCATCGTAGTGGCGCTGTTCGGATATCTGGGCTATGTGATGGGAGTTCCCAACATGCTCAACACTATAATGAAGACCGCCCACGACCTGCTGATCAACACTGTGTTCTATCTCATGAGCATCTGTGTGATAACGGGAGCCTTGGGCAGGGTATTCGTGGAGTTCGGCGTGGTGAGTCTGCTTGAGAAGCTATTGCGCCCGTTGATGAAACCGGTGTTCAATCTCCCCGGTGTGTCATCGTTGGGAGCCGTAATGACGTTCCTCTCAGACAACCCCGCCATCATATCGCTTGCCAACGACAAGAGATTCGCCTCGTTCTTCAAGAAATACCAGTATATTTCCCTCACCAACTTTGGAACGGCATTCGGTATGGGTCTTCTGGTGATGGTGTTCATGGTGGGCAGCGGATTCTATGCTGCACCGTTCATCGGTCTCTTCGGAGCCTGCTGCGGATGTGTCTGCTCCACCCGTCTCATGCAGCGTTTCATACTGAAGGCTTTCCCTCAGTATGCCCATGAGAATGCCGTTGAAATAGAAGAGGAGGAAATGGCTGCCGAAGAGAGCGACAAGCCGAAGAAGTCCGTCTTCATCCGTCTGCTCGACGGTCTGCTCGACGGTGGACGAAGCGGAGTGGATGTGGGTATAGCCATCATCCCCGGTGTGCTCATCATCTCTACGTTCGTGATGATGTTCACCTTCGGCGAAGGTGCCAACGGATACGACGGTTCGGCATATCAGGGTGTGGAACTGCTTCCAGCCCTTGCCTACAAGATAAACTTCGTGTTTGAATGGCTATTCGGATTCAACGATCCACATCTCGTGGCATTCCCTATCACCGCTCTCGGAGCTGTAGGCGCTGCATTGAGCCTGGTGCCAGGTTTCATTGAGCACGGATGGGTAGATGGCAACGCCATTGCGGTATTCACGGCAATCGGTATGTGCTGGAGCGGATTCTTGAGCACCCACACTGCGATGCTCGACTCTCTGGGCTATCGCGACTTGACTCCAAAGGCTATCATCGCCCACACCATCGGCGGTATTGTGGCAGCCGTCTGCGCCCACCTGGTGTATATGGGATACACTTTGATAATCGCTTGATAATCCCAAGATAATCGCAAGATGTCATAGCAACGACAAAACGGTCATTAGGATTTGCCTAATGACCGTTTTGTTTATTCTATCAGCCATTATGGCTTGAATAGATTTTTACGGGGTTATTGAACTTGAGTTATTGAGCTTGAATTATTGAGCTTGAGTTGAACTGCCGGGGGCATCCGTTACTTCCGGTGAGTCGGCGGCATGTTCTGCCGCCTTGTCTTTTGTGACATATCGCTGATAGTAGGCTATCAATATCGTTGTCAGCGGCAGGGCTATGATAAGTCCGATGAATCCGAGCAGCGTGCCCCACACAGAGAGGGCGAGGAGCAGGATGGCGGGATTCAGTCCCATCGCCTTTCCCATCACCTTCGGCGTCACCACCATGTCTATTATCACCTGCACGATGCAGAACACCGCCACGGCACTCGCCAGTATCACCCAGAAGTTCTGTCCTGTGTCGGCAGCCTTGAGCAATGCGAGGAATGCCGTTGGAATCAGGGCGAAGGTATGCAGATATGGCACGAGGTCCATGATGCCTATCAGTATTCCCAGACCGATAGCCATCGGGAAGTCGATTATCGTGAAACCTATGCAGAAGAGTATTCCCATTATCAGCGCCACGAGCGACTGTCCACGGATATAGCTGTTCAGCTCGCGCTCCACGTCTTTCATCAGCGACTGCCAGAACGGGCGCACCTTCTTGGGGAATATCTTTATCCAGCTCGATGAGAGGTACTCATAGTCGAGCAGGATGAAGAACATATAGAGCAGCGTTATCAGCGACGCCACGATGCTCAATATCACGTTTGCCGTCTGGCCGAGCACGCTGAAGAGTTTAGGCATCGCCGACTTGATGGCGTCTGACACTTCTTTGCGTTTGAACACCTGTTCTATCGCCTGTCTGTTGTCATGCAACCACTGCTGCACCACAGCCTGGAAACTCTCGCCGTTGGTTCCCTGCTTGACATATTGCATCACGATGTCGCCGAGTTTCTCAAACTGGTCTATCATCGGCGGAATGATGAGATAGAACACTCCACCAATAACGGCAAGCACGAACACCAGCGCCACGATAATGGACAGGGCTCGGGTGGGCACATGCAGCTTATACTGCACGAACTTCACTATCGGATACATCAGATATGCCAGCAGCCAAGCCACGAAGAATGGCAGGAGCACGCTGCTCAGGAAATTCATCGTATACAACACGCCGCCCACAAGAAGCACGATACCGAGTATTCGCACAAAGCGGTCGAAAGTAATCTCTTTCTCCAACATAAGCTTCTATACTTTTTTTATTATTACAAGTCACACCATTGTTTTATATCCGGCGAGCTACACCTTATTTATGCAACTGGCCCGACACCACCATGCGTCCTGCCCAAAATCAGCGTCCCTGCAGCTCGTCGTCATTCACGATGCGCTGGTAACACTCCCTGCACAATGGTTCATATTCCATCTGCTCGCCCAGGAGCACACGCTTGTCGTTTGCCACGAGCCGATGGCTGATATATGCCAACGCTCCGCATTTCACACAGATGGCATGCACCTTTGTCACCTCGTCGGCAATGGCACAAAGGGCGGGCATCGGACCGAAGGGTTTGCCCTGGAAGTCCATGTCGAGCCCTGCCACGATGACTCTCACGCCACGGTTGGCAAGGTCGTTGCACACGTCCACCACTCCATCGTCGAGAAACTGTGCCTCGTCGATACCCACCACATCAATGTCCGACGAGAGCAAGGCGATGGTAGACGATGAGTCGATCGGTGTGCTCGGTATCGAATGCTGGTCATGGCTCACCACATCCACATCGGAATAGCGGGTGTCGAGCGACGGCTTGAAAATCTCCACTTTCTGCTTGGCAAACTTGGCCCTTTTCATTCTCCTTATCAGCTCCTCTGTCTTTCCGGAAAACATAGAGCCGCACACCACTTCTATCCTTCCGGGACGGTGTGTCTCCCCTGCTAAATTATTGTTCATTTGAGCACAAAAGTACAAAGACGTTTTAAAAATTGCAAAGAAACTATCGGTTTTTTTGCTCCTCCTGATTAATATCCTTATATTTGTGGCTCATATGGGAACATTGTATATCGTGCCGACGCCTGTCGGCAATATGGAGGACATGACGCTTCGCGCCATCCGCATCCTGAAGGAGGCCGACCTGGTGCTTGCCGAGGATACCCGCACATCGGGCATCCTGCTGAAGCATTTTGAGATAAAGAACCAGCTTATGGCACACCACAAGTTCAACGAACACGGCACATCTGCCGGCATCGTGGAGCGGTTGAAGGGTGGACAGACTGTGGCTCTCATCAGCGACGCCGGCACTCCCGGCATCAGCGACCCTGGCTTCTATCTCGCCAGAGAGGCTGTGGCTGCCGGCATCACGGTACAGTGTCTGCCTGGCGCAACGGCATTCGTGCCGGCGATAGTGGCATCGGGACTTCCCTGCGACCGTTTCTGCTTCGAGGGTTTCCTGCCTCAGAAGAAGGGACGAGCCACTCGTCTGGAGAGCCTCACCGAGGAGTCGCGCACGATGATTTTCTATGAGTCGCCATATCGTGTGGTGAAGACGCTCAAGCAGTTTGCCGAATATTTCGGCGGTGACCGACAGGTGAGCGCCTGCCGCGAGATATCAAAGATACACGAAGAGAGCGTCAGAGGCACCCTCGACGAGGTGATAGCCCATTTCGAGGAGATTCCGCCGAAGGGCGAATTCGTAATCGTGCTCGCCGGAAAACCGGAGGAGAAGAAGGACAAGAAGGAGAACAGGCAGAAGAAGGAAAGGAGAGGCAACCGACCTGCCCCTGCCGAAGACGAAGAACAAGGAGAATAAAAAGGTAACCCCAATATAACTTTAGAAAGAGAGCTTAACAACAAGAAAAGTAAAAGAACGGAAAATAAGATACTCATGAAAAAGATTCTATTTATCGTGTTCTGCCTGGCGACGATAGTTGCCTGCAAGAACGAGAAGGCAACGGGCGAACTGTCTAACATAGTACAGAACGACTCACTTCAGAAAATCATCGCCCAGCGCGACCAGGAGATAAACGACATGGTGGGAATGCTCAACGACGTGGAAGAGGGATTCCGCGCCATCAACAAGGCTGAAGAGCGTGTCACCATAGCCAAAGAGGGCGAGGGACAGAACAAGCAGGAGCAGATAAAAGAAAACATCCAGTTCATACAGCAGCGCATGCAGCAGAACCGCGAGCTCATCGCCAAACTGCAGCAGCAGATGAGAGAGAGCTCTTTCAAGAGCAGCGAACTGAAGCGCACCGTTGACAATCTCATAAAGCAGATGGAGGAAAAGGACGAACAGCTGAAGCAGCTGCGTGCCGAACTTGCCGCTAAAGACATACACATCGCCGAGCTTGACCAGACCATCAGCGACCTGAACACGAACATGAGCGATCTCAAGACGGAGAGCGAACAGAAGACCCAGACCATCAATTCGCAGGACAAGCAGCTCAACACGGCATGGTTTGCCTTCGGTACGAAGAAGGAACTCAAGGCGCAGAACATCCTCGTGAAGGGCAAGGTACTACAGGGCAACTTCAACAAGAGCTATTTCACCAAGATAGATATCCGCGTGGAGAAGGAAATCAAACTGTATTCCAAATCGGCAAAAATCCTCACCATGCACCCATCAAGCAGCTACTCGCTCACCACAGATGCCAAAGACCAGTATGTTTTGCGCATCACGAACCCTGACATCTTCTGGAGCACAAGCAAGTATCTCGTAATCCAGGTGAAATAATACTGACTCCCCACTACGGGACAACAGACTGAAAAAAATACCGGCAAGAGGTTGGACCTGAGGATTCCGCGGTTCAACCTCTTGTCTTTTTTATATAATACTGGCAAAAACGAATCTCGGAACGGCAAAAACGAAAAACGTTTTTAGAGAATGTTCTATAAATAACAAAGTCCTGAAATGCAACAATTCTCTTAAAACAATCTGTTGGCGGAATTAAATTAGTGCACACTTATTAATGGCCGATTGGGGTTAAAATTGGGCACGGTGCTTGCCCAACTGGGGTACGCTGCTTTCTCATCATGGGCAACGTGCTTGCCCCGGATGGGCAGAATTGCAGTCAGACATCTGCCAACGCATGCAATTCATGCTATCTGACAATTCCTTCCATCAGCAAAACCATCCAGACAATTGGCTGACAATCGTAAAGTGGTCAACTACTTGTTGGTCAGGATATTACAACAAAAAACCAGATGATCTGACAGTTTTTCAGCAATTCTTGATTTTACTGAGAATCAAGCGATATTTACAACTTTTACTCATATCTGTCAACATAAATTAATTCCGCCAACGGGTTAAAACACGATTAAGACTTCTTGATTAAAACAATATAAAAGAAATAAATCAAGACTTTTAACAAATATTTTTTGGTCATTTATATACACTTATATAATTTTGCAGCTTGAAATTAAAGAATATCAATAAAGCATCAATTTCTTATACTTAACATTACTATAAAGGATAATTCTGGAAGTCGGTAAATAAAGCATTTCAATATACTAAAGAGTCCAATAAAAAGGACTGGTACATGTAGCAATAATCATCATTCAAATATTAATTTATAACACTTATGGTTTTCAAAAAAATTAAAGCAGCTTTAATGACTGCCGCTATTTTTGCGCTATTACCTCTCAACGCGTTAGGACAGGCTAACACCTACTACGACAAGGGAAACACTACAACAGAAACGACTCGCCACACTCTCATAAAGCGTATGGCTCTCGTTGGCCACAACTGTATGGTAAGTCGCTTGATCGATGGTATAAGCGTTGGTTCGGGGGGGTAAATCTTTCCAACTTATGTGATGAAGATCTTACCAACCACTACTCTATTCCAAGTGTAGCAGGCGTTACACTTCTTGCCGGTTCACCAATTGTTGCCGTCAAGGACATGAAACACTACATTGACAAAAACACAAAGGCGGGTTTCAAGATTTCTGACGCATCCGACTTATTGAAACTCGAAGTACTAAAGGACAGATATAAGATTCGTTTCTACAGAGACGGCAAGGAATTGCTGACTTCTGATATTGAACAGCTCGGCTTTACCATACTAAACCTTTCAGTGGGCAGCGTGAATTTGGGAAACAACGCCGTTGACATTGTTGCAGCTTCTCAACCTACAGAAGACTACGACGAAATAGCCCTCATAAATACAAACGGTATCAATCTTGATGTCGTTAAGGATCTTAAAATATACTATGCATTCGTTGGAGATATTGAATACCCATTGACAACAAAACGCATCAAAGGCTATGATAATAGCATTTCTTTGACGCCAAATACGTCTGACCTTACAAACAAGAATAATCTTATAGACGAGAACCTCAGTAATGGAGCAACCATCTCTGCCGTTCTACAAGTAGGTCTTTCTGGTTATGCCCAGGTCATAGCTAATAAAGAAGGAAATACAAACCAAATTTTCCCCAAAGGAACCGAGGCTGGTTTCGTTTATAGCGACGGTAAATTACTTGGTGCCGGAGTAACCCCTGTCATCACCCTACTCGACAAAAACGGCGATAAATTATATGAAAAAGCCATAAATACTACGATTCTGTCAGTTGCCCTGTCAGGAGGTGAGAAAAAAGTTTCTATCAAGGCCCCATGTGATTTCTCCGGCATAAAGATAACGGTGCCGGGTGTTGCAGTTGGAGTTGTTACCATTGCCAAATACGCCTTCATCATCCCCGAGCCGACGGATGCTGGCCACAAGTGCGAAATGAGTCCTACTGCAAGTCTCGACCTATGTAACTGCGACTCTCACTATCAGCTCAATTGGGACAAGACAAACTATCCTGATGCAAAATGGAGCATCGAAAGCACGACTGACCCTAATGTGAAATTCAACGATTCAGACAACACCATCGACTTCAGCCAGACCAACAGTTACAAGGAAGATACTAACGAGAAAGTTACTGTAGTGATGAAGTTGACAAACAAGGATGGTTGCTATCAGACAATCACCATAAACTATAACAACTCTACAGAAAATAGTCCTGAATCAAAGAAGGAATCCATACTGTATAATGCGGACCCGAAGAATCCTGTATATGAGCTTGGCGATGGCAACAATGCCGGCATAAACATTCTGTCTATAGTAAAGAACTCTGCAAATATCATATCACCCGACCCGAACAGCTATGCCTCATATTTCGGCGGTGTATCCATCGGTGATTCATACATCTGCAGCATCAAGAAGAAAGAAGGACTCATCTCTGACGGTTCATCTGCCATCCAGGCAGGTTTCGTTGTGACAGCCAAGGGCAGCGCTCTTAGTGCCGACGTGCTCAAGTTGATGAACGTGAGAGTTTACAAGGATGGCAAAGAAGTTGAAGGCAATATCACATCAGCAGCAGTTTCTGCAAAACTCATCGGTAATCAGGACACCCACAAGTTGAGATACGGAATCAAGATTCCTGCCGGCAATAGTTTCGATGAAATCCGTCTTTACTCAACTGGTCTGCTTGGCGCTGATCTCAGCGTAATGAACATCTATTATGCTTATACAGCAGATGAGAATGTGATTCTCGACGACCCACTGGATGGAGCTGAAATCGTATCATTCGAAAAGCACAATGCAAGCATCAACCCTGACAGAACTCAGTCTGTAGGTTTAGTAAATGCCGGCAACGGTCTGAAAGACATCACAAACAGCATTGACGGTTCTCTCGAAACAAAAACAATATTCCCAACAGGATTAGGAGTGGCATCTGGATCTGTACTTGCCATCAAATTGGGCGTTACCGCTACACGAAACAAGCAGCTCGTGGTTGTAGTAAACAAGGAAGCTGTCGGTCTGGGACTCGATGTGGCCGGCGCCATCGTGGTGAAAACATACAAGACAGGCGTGAAGGAGCCTGTTGAGACATTCAGCGACTGGAGCGTTCTCGGCGCCAATGTCATCACTCTGGGTGATAAGGGCTATATATTCATCAGTCCGAAGAGCGATTACGATGAAGTGGCAATCACAGAAGGCGCTGGCGTGAAAGCGCTAAATGGTCTTGCTGTATATGGACTCTTGCTCCGCAACGACAAGGATGGTGACGGAACACCGGATGTGGACGAACCTTCTGATGACTGCAAGCAGGACCTGGTATTGCAGGAAACTATTAATATCACAGACAAAAAGGACAAGAAATACAAGAATAACCTGACTATGTATTTCCAGCGCACGTTCGTGGGAAACAACTGGAACTCTCTCATATTGCCGGTTTCTCTAACTAAAGAGCAATTCGTCAATGCATTTGGAGAAAAAGCCCAACTTGCACAGGCTGACCGTGTATATGCAGAGGGAAGCAATCTTGTAATTGGTTTCGACGATGCGGCAAAGGCCTCCACAGCCAATCCGGATGGAATATTCCTGCATGCCCACACCCCATATATAATATGGATAGACGACAATACAGTTGAAAACCACAAGAAAGCTTCATACAACACTATTGACGCTGGTGAAATCTATGGAGAGATATATGTTGTAGACAAGGTACTACAAGGTGGAGGTGTAAACTTCACATATTCTGATAATTTTGAAACTCCAGCCAATGTGCAATTCAGCCCAATAGATGCCAGCATCACAACCAATTGGGGCCTGACAGATTTGAATTTCTATGGCAGTTATAATCCACATCAGAATCTCGAGGCTGACCAGTACATCTGGAACAAAGGCAAGATGTATCATCTCACAAAGAGTCATTGGATGAAGGGTTACCGATGCTGGATTACTCCAACTTGGGTAAACAATGAAGATGCCAAAACTCTTAGCTTCTCCGTTAAAGAAGGTGATACAAACAGAATCATCATCACACCTGCTGACAGCAATTCTGGGGATGCCAAAATTTACAACATCTTCGGTCAGCGCATGAACAGCATGTCAGGAAACCAATCTGGCGTTTACATCATGAACGGCAAGAAAGTTGTAGTGAAGTAACCACAGTAACAGAATTCATAATTACAATCCCCCAACGGTCATCAGGCAACAACGGATTAGCATCATCCAGAAAGTCCTGATGACCGATGGGAACATAATAAACGAGACATATCAGGTTCTTCGTCAATTTAGGTGGTAACATCTCTTCCATCTCAGTCTGCATAAAGTAGTTTTGCCCTTAAGACAGCAGGTCCGGCCTTGTTGAACATATTTCTCTTAAACGCCTTGGCCTTGTTTACTGTCCCCTCCAACAATCCATTGTTGAAAGCGGTACGGCAGGTCTGTTCTACAGCATTGCGGTCTTTCCTTATATATTTTGCGAAGCCCCTTATCTCTTTCAACGGACAGGCCTCTGCCTCTTTCAGCCATTCGTCCATCGTTTGCGCATTTTCTTCGCCGTGTATCATTTTCCGGAAATCCATGCATATCTTCATGACATGGTTTACTTCCGGGTGTGTCTCATGTATTTTCTGCAGCTTCCTTGAACCGGTCTTTCCGTGTACGATGTAGTGC
>OJAW01001907.1_pt1 | contig 11261 bp, 12 predicted proteins | sample 1589151 | NCBI WGS metagenome assembly OJAW01 (sample SAMN03283290) | human gut metagenome | biome: human-associated habitat; material: feces | host: Homo sapiens | place: Peru | collected 2012 | reverse complement strand
TATTTATTGAGATGTATCTGCTTCTTGGTGCCGAATGCCGCTTCTTCAAATGTAATGGCACCGCTTTCTATCTCTGCTTTTATTCTCTTTATTTCGTCTTCGTCGGCAACGAGAATGTGGCTTGCGTTGACGGTCTCTCCGCCTCCGAGGTGGTCTTTGTGCTCATCGTAAAACGCTTTCGCTTCCGCATCCGTGACCGTGATGTCAGAAAACGCCTTGTTCATCGCATAACTTACAAGCATTTCCTCTTTTACGCGTTGAAGCTCTGCCTTAAATTCGGGGCTGAACTCATAAAGATTCTTTCTTGCGTCCAAAAGAAAAAGTTTTTGGCTTATAAGTTCGTCGAGTATGGTTTCTCTGCCTCTTTCGTCGCTGAAATCTCTGCCGCGCTGACGGAGCGCAAGCAGCATTGCGTCAAATTCCGCCTGTGTGATTTTTTCCGTGCCTACGGTGGCTATAACTCTTGATTCATCCATGATTTTTGTATCTCCGTTAATGATAAAATTTATATTTTACAGTATAACATATATTGCACGCAATGTCAAATGAAAAATGTCGTGAAAAGATATTGACAAATATTGCAATATGTGATATTATAATTAAGGCGCGTGTGATAATGTATCGCAAAATCAAATTTTTGCGGAAACTATTGCTTTTTTAAATATTTTAATATTCATAATTTCTCTCCTTTACTATATTCTACCATACAATTATGATATTTCAAATACTTAAATTTAAATAATTATAAGGAATAGTAATATTATAATCCCCATAGTAGTATGGAGCTATCTGATATCTATTAAAATATATAATTAAACCATCACTAGTAATATTAAAATATTTATAATTATCTTTAATACTCTTAGTACCATCAATCATCATATCAAATACAACTTTATCATTAAACATATCATTATTACTAAAATATTCTCTAGAATATATAGATAATTTATTTAATATATCTTTATCCATATTAATAAGATCATCTATATCAATAAATTTATTAGTATTTTTATTATAATTAATAGTTTTAATCTCATAATTAGGATGAGCCCCTCCAGTAAAATAAGATATATATAATACTATAGATATATATTCCTTATATTCATAATCTTTATAATCAATATAAAGAAAATAATAATTATCTATATTATCTTTTAAATAATAATTAACATTCTTAGTAATAACTTTATTTAATTTATAATATTCATATATAGGATATTTAACTTTAATGTCAATATCTTCTTTATTGTTATAAATAATCTTTTCATTACTTCTATTTCTATATATTAAAGTAATAGAAGTAATAATAATTAATAATAACATTAATAATAAAATATATTTCTTTTTCATACTAAATTATATTCTAAATAAAATAAAAAAATAATATTGTAATTAACTTAAATATATGATATGATTTATACATAGGTAAGAGATAAAAGATTTACGAAAAAGATTCCAAATAATTTGCAAATCAGAAAGGAGGCCCTTCTTATGAAAAAAGTATTATTTTCAAAAGTTAACTACAAGTTAATTAGGGGGGGGGCAAAAGTCTAACCTAAATAAATTAAATAATAATAAATATAAAGGCTATGAAATAACTAATAGAAATATTAGTGATTTTTCATAGTCTTTTTTGTGTGGAGGAAAGAATGAAAAAGACTAAAATAATATTATTAATACTAGGAATCTTGATAATTGTATTAGGAGCTACATATGCAATATATACTTGGTCTGGATTAGTAACTGTTAAAGGTACTGCTGAATGTTTTGATGTTACTTATGTAAAGGGAAGAAATATCGGTAGTAATGAAAATAAGGCAACATTAGAACTTGGTAATAGTGCTAAAGATGGATTATCTTCAACAGCGATGCTTAGTTTAAATAATAAATGTACTATTAAAGTAGGAAGTGGAACTGTTTACTTAGATGTAGATAGTACTACTTCAGATATTTTAATAACTAGTGGTATATTAAAATATCAAGTTGTATATGGTAATACTTTTTTAGTAGATGGAACTATTACTAGTAAAGGAAGAATTACATTATATAATGATGTAAGAATTACTGATAGAGAGTTACCTTTAACAGTAGTAGTATGGTTAGATAGTTCTAAAATAACAGATAGTAATAAAGAACAAATATTATCTTCCACTTTTAGTGGAAAGATAAATGTTAAAGTAGAAAGTAGGCGAGCATAATGAAAAATATATCTAAAATATATATGATATTTGGAATAACATTATTAGTAGTAGCAGTAGTAGGATCTACACTTGCTTATTATGTATGGAATACTAGTTCAGAAGAAGAAACTAAAATAGTAACAAGTATAGGTAGTGCGACAGTATATTTTGATGGTGGAAGTGCAATAGCGGATGCTAAGTTAAGGCCTGTAGAAAGTAAAGAATATGGTATGATAAAAAATATTAAAGTTAGTGCTAATAAAACAGGATTAAAATTTAATATGTATCTAGATATTACTAGTATCGATGAAAAGTTAAAGAATGAAAGCTTTAGATATGCTTTTTATAAAAGTGATACATTAGTAAAAGAAGGTAACTTTAGTACTGATTATTTAACTAATAATACTGTTAGTTGTAGTTATAATAATACTAAGCATATTGAATTATTAATTAATGAAGAAGTATTAACAACAGTATCTAATTATACATTATATGTATGGATAGATGGAGCAAACTATGATAATGATATTGAAATGATGAATAAAACATTTAATTTTAAATTACACGCTGAAGGAACAGATGCTCTAGTAAAAGAAGGAACAATACCTGATATAACACAAATATCTGACGAAATGAAAAGTGAAAATAATTTATCATATAAAATATTAAGTGATTATTATTATGCTGATAAGACTGATGTATTAAATAATGGTATTACATATCATTATGATCCGGAACATAGTTTAATGGCGGATATAGGAAGTAATGTAAGATATTATGGAGCAAGTCCAAATAACTATGTATATTTTAATTGTTCTGATTATGCAAATCAAACTTCTTCAACTTGTGAACTATGGAGAATAATTGGAGTATTTAATGGCAAAATAAAATTAATAAGGAATGAAAGTATAGGAAGTTATTCTTGGGATAATAAAGATACAACAACAGGTTCGGAAAGCGATTTAGGTAAAAATGACTGGACCGATGCAAGGGTAATGAAACTGTTAAATCCTAGTTATGAATCTGAAACGATTGGAGGAAGTTTATATTATTATTCACAAAATGGTAATTGTTACTCGGGAAAAAATAATGCTGTAGAGGTATGTGATTTTACTTTAACTGGTTTAAAAAATGATGTAACAAGAAATTTGATATCTGAAGTAGTTTATAATTTGGGTGGTTATAAAGGAACTATTGTATATCCAAATCAAATTTATGAAGACGAAATAGGATATAAATTTTATGATGAAAGACCAATAGTTTGGATTGGAAAGATAGCATTACCATATGCAAGTGATTATGTATATAGTACAGATTTAGATAAATGTAATAAAATTATATCTGATTATAATGATAATACATGTTTTTCGAATAATTGGATGGGCGAAATAATGGCTCCAAATTATGGCTGGTTGTTAAACGTTCCTTATGATATGTCAGATGAAGCATTAAAGGTTTATCCAGCTGGTGATGCTTACAATGGTTATGGCGTCTATAGAAAGCATGGCATTATTCCGACTGTTTTTCTAAGTTCAACACAAGATGTAGTTGGTGGAAATGGTTCGGAAAGTGCTCCATATCAATTAAAGGTAAATTAAGTGAGAGGATAGATATGAAAAATAATAAAGGATTAATAATAGGAATAATAGGGTTAATTGTTGTTATGATCGGGGGTACTTATGCTTATTATAGATGGAGTAGTAGTGATAATATAAATATTAATATTAGTATTGAAGGTAGTACTGTTACTTTTAATGGAGGTACTAATATAACTGGAGTATTAATACCTACTTCTAGTAAAGAAGAAGGTATTAAGAAAGATATAACAGTTATAGCAAGTGAAGAAGGTAGTACTATGAGTTTATATATGGATTTAACTACTATGCCTAGTGAATTAAAAGAAGAATCATTTGTATATGAATTATATTATAATGATAGTACTTTAGTTACTAAAGGTAATTTTAAAGATATAACTTATGCTAGTAGTGGAGTAACTACTTTAACATTATTTACTGATAGAGTAGTTAATACTACTACGGATAAATATACTTTATATTTATGGTTTAATGGAAAAGATTATACTAATCCAAATACTATGCAGAATAAAACTTTATCATTTGATTTATATGCTACTGGTAAGAATGCTACATTAAATAGCTAGTTATTATGACTAGCTTTTTTCTTTTGGTTTTAACTTATATATGATAGGTCTAATGAGACACTGATATAGACTAAGAATTAGGCTATGTCAGACATGAAAATACCTTGGATTTTCATGGAAGGTGAAAATATTAGATAAGTTTACATCTTTTTTTGTCAAATTAGAAGAAAGATATTTACAAAGATAATACTTTATAGTAGAATATAATCATAGAGTGGCACGAAGTGGAAGAAAGTGGGGGATATTATGTTAATTGGAGAATATCATCATAATCTTGATGAAAAGGGAAGATTAATTATACCTTCTAAATTTAGAGAAGATATTGGTAATGAGTTTATTGTTACTAGAGGATTAGATGGATGTCTATTTGTCTATAGTAAGATAGAATGGGATAATATTGTATCTAAATTAAAAACACTTCCATTTACTAAGCAAGATGCCAGAACATTTAACAGATTTTTCTTATCTGGTGCTACTGTATGTGAATTTGATAAGCAAGGTAGAATAAACTTGCCATCTTCATTAATTTGTTATGCGGGTATTAAAAAAGAATGTACAATAATTGGGGTAAATGATCGCCTAGAAATATGGGCTACGGATAAGTTTGATAATCTTATTGATAGTAATATGGATAAGATATCTGAAGTAGCAGAGAATTTATTTGAAGGATTTGATATTGATGCATAAGACAGTACTTTTAAATGAAGCCATTGATAATCTTAATGTAAAAGAAGATGGAATTTATGTAGATGCTACACTTGGCTTTGGGGGACATAGTGGTTTAATTTTAAAGAGAGTTAAAAGGGGCTTTCTTTTCGCCTTTGATCAAGATGAAATGGCGATAGAATATAGTAATAAGAAATTATCAGAAATTGGTAATAATTATGAGATAATTAAATCTAATTTTGTTAATCTTAAAGAAGAATTAAATAAAAGGGGTATTAATAAAATAGATGGTATTGTCTTTGACTTAGGTGTTTCTTCACCACAACTTGATATTCCTGAGCGAGGTTTTAGTTATCATAATGATGCTCCTCTTGATATGAGAATGGATAGAGATAAAGAGTTTTCAGCATACGATGTGGTTAATACTTATTCTTATAATGATTTAGTTAGAATATTAAGAGAATATGGTGAAGAAAAATATGCTAGTAGTATTGCAAATAATATTATTAAGACTAGAGAAAATAAAAAAATTGAAACGACACTAGAGTTAGTTGAAGTAATTAAAAAGAGTATGCCATATAAGGCTATGAAAGATAGTCATCCAGCTAGAAAAACTTTTCAAGCTATTAGAATAGAAGTAAATAATGAACTTGGTGTTCTAAGGGATGCTTTAGAAGAGGCAATAGAGATGTTAAATGTTGGAGGAAGAATATCAGTAATTACTTTTCATTCACTAGAAGATAAGATTGTTAAAGAGATATTTAATAAATATTCTAAGGTTGATAGTAGTCTATCTAAACTACCTTTTATACCTAAGGAATATTTACCTAAGTTTAAATTAATAGCAAATATTACTCCTAGTAAAGAGGAGTTAGAGGAAAATAATAGAGCAAGGTCATCTAGACTTAGAGTTATTGAAAGAATAGAGGATTGATTTTATGAAAAAGAAGAAAAAGAAAGGGTTTACTAAGGTAGAGAGATTTCTATATAAGAGTTCTCTTGTAATTATAGTATTCTTAGTAGTAGGTATTGTATTTACTAGTACTGCGGTTAGTAAGATGAATATTGAATTACAAGATATGAATAAAAAAGTAGAGAAAGCTTTGGATACTAATGAGAGTTTAGCTATGAAGATTAATGAGATGGCTTCACTTGATAATATTCAGAGTATTAGTAGAAATCTTGGTCTTGCTTATAATAATGAAAATATTAAGACTATAGAATAAGGTGATTATAATGAAAAAAGGTAATGTTAATAATGACAAATTTAAAGTTAGTAAATTAGTTATTATTGGTACCTTTTTTTTGTTTTTACTACTTATTGGTAGATTATGTTATTTATGTTTAGTTGACTATAAAGTAGGTAATTTTACAATAGCGGCTTTTATTAAGAATAGGAATACTAAAGAAGATATTATTATGCCTAAGAGAGGTACTATATATGATATTAATGGTAATGTACTAGCTAATGATGTTGTTAGTTATACGCTTATTGCTTATTTATCTAATGAAAGGGTAGATGCTAAGGGTAATAAGAATTATGTTGAAGATATTGATGATACTAGTACTAAATTAGCGGGCGTATTAGGTGTTACTAGTGAAGAGATTAAAGATGTATTAGTTAAGGGTAAAGAGAGTAATAAATATCAAGTAGAATTTGGTACTATTGGTAAAGGTCTTAGTGAACTTACTAAAGAAGAAATTGATAAGTTAAAATTACAGGGAATTGATTTTCTTAAAGATATTAAGAGATATTATCCTAATGGGGATTTCGCTAGTTATATACTTGGATATACTGTTCTTAAAGAAGATGATGATAAGAATAAGTGGATTACTGGTGAGTTAGGATTAGAGGAATATTATAATGATGAACTTAAAGGTAAGAGTGGGTATATTACTTATGAGAGAGATAAATATGGTTATAAGATAGCTAATGGTAGAGAATATACGGAACCTGCAGATAATGGTGATGATGTTTATCTTACTATTGATAATAATATTCAGTTATTTATTGAGTCCGCTGTTAAGACTGCTCAAAATGATTCGGAGGCTGAATGGGTTGTTATGGCGGCGATGGATGCTAAGACGGGTAAGATACTTGGATATTCTAGTACTCCTAGTTTTGATCCTAATCTTAGAAATATGACTTCTTATATTGATCCTATTGCTACTTTAACTTATGAACCAGGATCGACGATGAAGATATTTAGTTATATGTGTGCAGTTGATTCGGGTAATTATGATGGTAATACGAAGTATATGTCTGGTAGTAAGACTTATACAGGAGAAGATGGTAAAGAGACTACGATTAATGATTGGAAAAAAGAAGGATGGGGAGAATTAACTTATGACCAAGGTTTTGCTTTATCCTCTAATATAGCGGTTGCTAATATTGTTGAGTCCACTATTAATAAGGATGATTTGAAAGCCTGCTACTTAAAGTATGGTTTTGGTAGTAAGACTGGTTTTACGATGAATAGAGAAGAAGCTGGTAGTATAGATTATACTTATCAGATAGAAGCTGCTACTGCAGGTTATGGTCAGGGTATTACGACTACTCCTATACAGCATTTGCAGGCACTTACTATTATTAGTAATAATGGTACGATGTTAAAGCCTTATATTATTGATAAGATAGTGGATACGGATACTGGTAAGACTATATATACGGGTAAGAGTAAGAAAGTTGGTACTGTTGTAAGTAGTGCTACTGTTACGAAGATGAAAGAGTTAATGGCTAGTGTTATTAATGGTGATAATACTAATTCGACTGGTTATTTATATCATATGGATGGTTATAGTTTGATTGGTAAGACTGGTACTGCACAGATATATGATTATACTAAGGGTAAGTATATGAGTGGGGAATCTGATTATATTTATTCTTTCTCTGGTATGTTTCCTGGAGATAATCCTGAGATTATTTTATATGCTGCGATTAAGAGACCTAAGGATACTACTAATTATGTTGCTCCGATGATTAAAGAGGTAGAGAAGAATATTACTAAATATCTTAATATTGAGAAGTCTAATAAGGATAAAGAAAAATATGTTATGGAATCTTTCTATAATATGGATATTGGTACTTCTAAAGGATATTTAGAGGGTAAGAATATTAGAGTTCTTGTACTAGGAGATGGTAATAAGGTTACTAGTCAGTATCCTAGTACTAATAGTACTATATATGAAGATGATTTGGTTATATTAAAGACTAATGGTAATACTAAGAAGATGATTGATTTAACTGGTTATTCTTATAAAGAAGCTAATAATATTCTTAAGATGATGGATGTTAGTTTTATACTAGAGGGTAATGGTTATGTATATGAACAGAGTGTTCCTGTAGGAGAAGATATTACTGATACTGTTACTATTAAATTAAAAGATAAATATTAGGTGGTGTTATTATATGGATGAAGATACTAACGAGATATCTAAGATTTTATATACAATACTTATTATTCTTATATGTATTGTACTAGGTGTATATCTTGGTAAGATGATTATTAGTTAAAGAAGAAGTATTCTTCTTTTTCTTTTTGGTTCGAGCCTATTTATAGTCTCTCACTATAGATAAAGCCTATTAAGATAGTCTTTATCTAGTAATTCCAAGCCTACATGAGTAGTCTTGGAATTAGTGCATTTCTTGTTTCTTTATTGTTAACTTTTGCATTTTGGTAGTATTAAATTTTATTTTTAGAAATTTACTACAATTTATAACATTATAATATGATAATATTATGTTAACAAGTAGTATAGAATTGTTAAAGATGATTATAGTAAAGGGAGGTGAAAAATTTATAATCACAAATACAATCGGGAAGGATAAAAATGAAAAAGAAAAATTTAATATATGTTGCTACTATTTTGGCATTTGGAGTAGCAATAACTTCAGTAAATGCAGATACAAGAGCAACTGGTGGTGGTGCAAATTTGAGTAAAGGTCAATCAATAACTTATACTATGGATAATGCACAATATAGATATTTTTTTGGAAGCGCAAAAGCTAATGTAACTCCGGCATCAGGAACTAAAATTCGTTGGGTTATGAAAAAAACAGGTTTATTTGGCAGTAAAGTTGCAGAAGATTATATTGTTGGTTTAAATACATCTAGTTATAGACATACTGCTATTTTTGACTATAATGTATCAGGAAATTATAATAACGTTTATACTGCTGTTGATGGTGCATATAATGGAAATGTTCAAACAACCAATTCGACAGATAGTTATATAGGATTTTAAAGAAGAGTGGAAGACTACTTCCACTCTTTATAAAAAGGAGTAAAAATGAAATTAAATAATTTGAGTAAAATATATGTTAAAGATAAGAAAAAGATTAAAGTATTAGATAATATTAATATAAGTTTTTCTAAAGGTAAATTTTATGGAATAATAGGTAAATCTGGTGCTGGTAAGACTACTCTTATTAATATATTAGGTCTTTTAGATAATTATGATGAAGGTGAATATGAAATAGATAATATTTTATCAAGTAACTTAACGGAAGACGAGAAGGCAGAACTTAGAATGCATAAATTTGGTTTTGTATTTCAAACATACTATTTAAATGATAAATTAACGGCTTGTGAAAATGTAATGATTCCAATGTTAATTAATAAAGATATAGCAAAAGATAAAAGAAAAGAAAGAGCAATACAATTATTAAAACAATTTGGTTTAGAAGATAGAATAAATCATTATCCAAAAGAATTATCTGGTGGTGAGCAGCAAAGAGTTGCTCTTGCTAGAGCACTTGCTAATGATCCGGAGGTTTTAATAGCAGATGAGCCTACGGGTAATTTAGATAAAGAAAATGAAAAATTAATATTTGATTATTTAAAAGAAATGACTAAGAAAGATAAATGTGTAATAGTGGTTAGTCATAATGATATAATAAATGAATATGCTGATAAAATCTATTTATTAGAAAGTGGTACTTTACATGAGAAAGAGTGATTATATTAAATTAGTATTTAGTTTCTTTAAGCAAAGTAAAGTAAGAACAATAATATGTACTTTAGTTATGTTTCTTTTAATTTTATTAGGAAATGTTTTTATTAACTTTGAATATAATATAAATCATTATATAGAAAAAGGTATTAATACTGATATTAATGGAAGAATGTTACTTGTTCATAAATATGATAATGAAAAAAATGAGATGTATGATTATGATAGGTTAGAAGAAGAATTAAATAAATATGAGCATATTGATTATTTATATAATGTTAAAAATGTATTTTTAAATACTACTTGGAATGATAATGATTTAAAGATTAATATAGCATTATTACCTATAAAGTATAATGTTGATATTAATATTATTAATGGTAAACATATATCTTCAGATAATGAGGTTATATGTCCTATGTATTTAAATCCTTCAGGTAATAATAAAATAAATAATATGATTAGTTTGAAGGAATATTTAAATAAAGATATAACTTTAAGTTATAGACAAATAGAAGCAAAAAATGAAAAAGAAATTGTAGTTACTAATGTCTTTAATGATAAATTTAAGTTAACTGGTTTATATCAAAATGTTTTTTCTTCAACAATTGATAATATTTGTTATATAGATTATGATAAACTTAAAGAAATGAGTAGTAAAGCAAAAGAAATATATGGAGCTGATTTTGATGTATCTGATAATAGTACTTCTACTAACGTGGTAGTAGATAAATTAGAAAATGTTGATAAAGTATATCAAAGATTACTTGATGATGGGTATTTAGTTCATAAATCTATAGAGATAGATTATACTCCTATTAAGATGTTTAAGTATATATCTTATATTCTTTTGGTAATTATTTTATTTATATTATTATTAGTAATAAATATGTATATTAAAAACATAATAAATAATAGAAAATATGATATTGGATTATATAAAGCATTTGGTTATAGAAATAAAATAATTACTTATATATTTGAAATATTGATAATAATATTAATGCTAATAGCTTATATTTTAAGTTTGATAGTTCTTATTATAGGAATTAAAATAGGTAATAGTATTTTAAGTAATTATATTAGTTTATCATTTATAGATATTAAATTATCATATAGAATAGAATTAATTTATTTACTTATAATGATGATAATAATTATAATAAATACTAAATTTATATCTAAAAAAATATGTAGTATGGAAGTTAGGAGTATATTAAATGTTAATGACTAAGAGTATTATATTTAGTAAAAAGAATATACGATATTTTGTTATTTTTAGTATTATATTGATAGTA